>ERZ1669248.17-NODE-17-length-155715-cov-5.826172_pt1 | contig 155715 bp, 151 predicted proteins | sample MGYA00579296_ERZ1669248 | MGnify/ENA primary metagenome ERZ1669248 (study PRJEB41166, sample SAMN08046057) | hot springs metagenome | biome: hot spring; feature: neutral hot spring; material: thermophilic sediment; isolation source: thermophilic sediment from...
GGTATCCACCGTGGGGCGGTTGCCGCTTTTGGTGCGAAATTGATCGACAATGGCGTCTTTAATGCGGGTGGCTATAAAACCGGTGTGGCGTAATGAATCGGTGGCGCCGGTCGCGCTGATCGCAAAATAACCATCCTCCGCGAGGTGGGCAGACCAATCAATGCGTTGAACTAATTGGTACAGTTCTTCGGCATTTTCTCCCTGGCCGCTGATGAGTTCCACATAGACATGCCCTGCAATTAAGCTGTCGCAAATGATTTTATAGGCTTGCTCCGGTGTGGCATCTAATAATACGCCGAACGGGCGATCGGATACTTTGGCGGTCACTAAGCTGCGGATTTCTTCCGCTAACGGTGCTTGTAAATCGGGCGCACTCACCACCGTTAAAGGCCAGGTGGTCTTGAATGCAGCGGTTTGGCTTTCGCGTTCCATCTCAGATGTCGGTAGCGATGACGGGGTGGGCATGGGCATAACGGTTGCTCGGTTAAATTTCTCGTGACTGTACCGGAAATAGGCTTTTATTGCGCAGCAATTCATGCGGGAATGCCTGATAAACTCAAGCGTTTGGATTTAAGAATCGTTCATCAATTTATAGAGAATGCGTATGCAGCCTGACTTGATCGGTAATCACCCCGCCGCGCCGTTGGTATCGATTCAAAATCTTAGCGCCCGATTTGGGACGGGGGCGCCGGTTTTGATTGATGTGAATTTAACCGTTATGGCCGGCCAACGGATGGCGCTGGTGGGGGAGTCGGGGTCGGGTAAAACGCTCACGGCGCTATCTATCTTGCGCTTGCTCGATGACATTACCTACACCGCTGGGGCTGTGTGCTTTGCCGGGCAAAACATGCTGACCGCATCAAACGCGGTTCTTCGCCAGATTCGGGGCCGTGCAATTGGGATGATTTTTCAAGAACCGATGACCGCATTCAACCCGCTAAAATCCATCGGCGAGCAAATCTCAGAGGTCATTGTGCAGCACGAGGGCGGCACAAAAGTGCAGGTGCAAGCGCGGGTTATCGAATTGCTCAGACAAGTGCAGCTGCCCGATCCCGCTGAACGCGCTAGGGTCTTGCCGCATGAGCTATCGGGTGGCCAGCGGCAACGCGCCATGATTGCGATGGCGCTGGCTTGCCGGCCGCAATTGCTGATTGCCGACGAGCCAACTACCGCGCTGGATGTGACCTTGCAGCGCCAAATTATGGCGCTGTTAACCGCCTTGCAGCGCGAATTAGGCATGGCGGTGTTGCTGATTACGCATGATTTGAATTTGGTGCAGCGTTATAGCGATTGGGTGGCGGTCATGCAGCAGGGACGGATTGTGGAGCAGGGCACGGTGGCCGATATTTTCGACCATCCCCAGCACCCCTACACGCAGCAGTTATTGGCTGCAGCCCCGGTCGCGGTGCCCCTGCCACCAATTGCGGCCAAGGCGCCTTTGGTGCTGGCAGCCCGTGGGCTCACGGTGGGTTACAAACAGCCCAAACCGCGCGATGAGGCGCGCACTTGGCGCGATCGATTTGCGGCAACCCGCCCATTGATTGCCTTAGATCATCTGGATTTGTCGCTTGCCGCAGGTGAAACCTTGGGCGTAATTGGGGAATCCGGTTCGGGCAAAAGCACGCTGGCTCTGGCGCTATTGCGCCTGATTCGCGCCCAAGGGGTGATTGAGCTTGATGGCAAGCCTGTGCAGGCGTTAGCTGAAAAAGCATTCAGACCTTTTCGTGCGGCGATTCAAATTGTTTTCCAAGATCCATTTGGTGCGCTTTCGCCCCGCATGACAGTGGGTGAGATTATCGGCGAAGGGCTGCGCGTCCATGCATCAAAATTATCAGCACAAGAGCGACAAGAGAAAATCGCCGCAGTGATGGCCGCCGTGGGATTAGCTGATACGGGGTTGGATCGTTATCCGCACGAATTTTCAGGCGGGCAGCGTCAAAGGATTGCGATTGCCCGCGCGCTCATCTTACGCCCCCGGATTTTAATTCTCGATGAACCCACCAGCGCGCTGGATGCCACTGTGCAAAAGCAAATTTTGGCTTTGTTGCGAGAGTTACAAGCAACGCTGGGATTAAGTTATCTTTTCATTACGCATGATTTGCGGGTGGTGCGGGCGATGGCGCATCGGGTATTGGTGTTGTATCAAGGGCGGGTGGTTGAGGTCGGCGCGACGCAGCAAATATTCGAGGCACCCACGCAAGCCTATACCCAGCAATTGGTCGCCAGCATTTGAGGGGCTTGTTCATTTAAGCGCTTGATTTTTAGCTATAAAAAACGCCGGATGCCCGGCGTTTTTGCGTGCAGCCGACACAGCGAAGTTTAAGCGGTATAGCGCCGCAATACTAACGAGGCATTGGTGCCGCCAAAACCAAAGCTATTAGATAACACCGTGTTGATTTGAGCGTTTTCTAAGGTTTGCGTGAGGAAGTTAACGCCCACGGCTTTCGGGTCGATGTCATCTAAATTCGCTGACGCCGCGATGAAATTATTTTGCATCATTAAGAGCGAATAAATGGCCTCATGCACCCCAGCGGCACCCAAAGCGTGCCCCGAAAGGGATTTAGTTGAGGTGATATAAGGCATGCGCTCGGGGAAAATTTTCAGCAAAGATTCAATTTCCCGCATATCGCCCGCCGGGGTGCTGGTACCATGCGTATTCACGTAATCGACTGGGGTATCCACCGTGGCCAGTGCTTGCTGCATGCAACGCAATGCGCCTTCACCTGAGGGCTGAACCATGTCATAGCCATCCGATGTGGCGCCGTAGCCCACAACTTCAGCAATGATAGGCGCGCCGCGCGATAGTGCATGCTCGAGCTCTTCGAGTACAACCATGCCACCGCCGCCGGAGATAACAAAACCATCGCGGGTGGCATTGAATGGGCGCGAAGCGCTGTGCGGGGTATCGTTGTACTTGGATGACAGCGCGCCCATGGCGTCAAACATCGCCGTTTGCGACCAATGCAACTCCTCACCGCCGCCTGCAAAAACAATATCTTGTTTGCCGAACTGAATTTGCTCAACGCCTGAGCCAATGCAATGCGCTGAGGTGGCGCAGGCGGAGCTGATTGAGAAATTAATCCCCTTGATGCCAAAGGGGGTAGCAAGGCAAGCCGAGGTTGTCGAACTCATGGTGCGGGTTACCATATAAGGCCCTACGCGCTTAACGCCTTTCTCGCGCACAATATCTGCCGTTTCGACAATATTGGCGCACGATGAGCCACCCGAGCCCACAATTAACCCCGCGCGTGGCTGCGAGACTTGCTCGGGGGTTAAGCCCGATTGCGCGATGGCCTCTCGAAGCGCAATGTAGGTATAGGCAGCAGCAGCGCCCATAAACCGATACAGTTTGCGATCGATATGCTCTTCAGGATTAATTTTAAGCGTGCCCGCAACGTGCGAGCGAAAGCCTCGTTCGGCCTGCTCTGGATTGATTTCGATCCCAGAATGCCCTGTTTTCAGAGCGTGAAGAACCTCCGAGCAATTGTTGCCAATGCTAGAAACAATGCCCATGCCAGTAATAACAACGCGGCGCATGGCGATTTACTCCGATAGTGACTGTGTATTGATGAACAGGCCAACCCGTAGGTCGCAGGCTTCGTATATAACTTTGCCATCAACGGACATGTGCGCATCGGCAATGCCCATAGTTAATTTACGCATAATGATGCGTTTAATATCTACTTGGTATGTGATTTTTTGATTACTCGGCAACACTTGGCCTGAAAATTTAACATCCCCCACGCCGAGTGCGCGGCCATGACCCAAGCCACCACTCCAACCCAAATAAAAGCCGACCAGTTGCCACAGGGCATCAAGCCCCAAGCAGCCGGGCATGACCGGGTCGCCTTCAAAATGGCAACCAAAAAACCATAAATCTGGCTTAACCGTCAATTCGGCAATCATTTCGCCTTTACCAAATTTGCCGCCATCGGTGGTAATGCGCTCAATGCGATCAAACATCAGCATGGGCGGCAGGGGTAACTGGGCATTGCCCTCACCAAACATGTCGCCCTTGGCGCAGCGGATGAGGTCATCGTATTCAAAGCGGGTTTGTGTCATGGCGGCTCTGGAGAGTTAAGAAGCTCAAAGGCGAAATGTTAACCGAAATTGAGCGATTTGTTGCTGATTTGTTTCAGCCGCCCGAGCAGCCTAGCGGTTAAGCTGTAAGGCTTGAGTTTTTTACTGATAAAACCGGGTGCGATTAGCGCGAGAACGCTGAGCGATTCAGGCCGACTTTTGCGTTGGGCGCAGCGATTGCACACCCCAGATGAGCCAAGCCAGAATCAAGCAAGCGCCGCCGATGGGCGTAATCACGCCGGGGATTTTGAGGTCGGAAAAAACCATCAGATACAAGCTGCCAACAAATCCCAGCAGGCCCAAAATAAAAAAACCAGCCGGCCAAGCGGTGTGGTGCGGATTTTGGCTGCGCCATTGGCTGTATTGAATAAGCGCTAAGCTATGGCTTAAGTGAAACAAGCTCGCGGTGGCCAGCAACTGCACTAACGCTGGTGTGCTGGGTGCCAGAGGGCCATGCGCACCTATAGCGGCCATGATGACGGCAATCAACGCGCTGAGAATGCCCGCCAACAACCCGAGGGGCTTGGCGGCGATTTGCTGGATTAAAGGCGGCATGATGGCGCGGCGCTTAGGGCTTTAAGGGTGCCGCGCTGCCTAAACCCGTGCCAGCCGGCGGCGGCGTTAAATCGTAGAGGCTGGGCGTTGCGTTGGCGGGCGCGCTGGATTCGCTGACGGGGGCATCGGCGGGCGCGGCATCGGTACTTGCTTTTTTATTGCGCAAAGCTTGCGGTAGATCTTGCGCGGGCGCTTGATCGAGTGGATCGCCCTGCTGATCGATTTTTGTTACCCGGCCATCGGCGTCATACAGCAGCACGAGGGTATGCTGGAATGCTTTGTTTTTGCCACGTTTGTCATAAAAAACATAGGTTTCACGTTGGTTTCGATGAAATATATCTTGCAGCGCGGGTGTGCCTAAAATTTGATTCACTTCCGCTTTGCTCATGCCTAACTGCACTTTGGCGACTTGCAGAGGTTCCAGCACATTGCCTTGGGCAATATCAGGCTGGTAAACCTTGATAAAGCTTGGAATGTACACCGAGCTGCACCCGCCGATTGATACGGCGAGCAAGGTAAGTAGAGGGAGTGCGCAGGTGATGCGCAGGGTGGTGAGGTAGGGTAATTGTTGCATGGGGTGCTATTTCTGTGGGGATGGCCTAAAGATGGGTTAATCATACGCAACTGCGCGTCATTTATTCCAGTGTTTGCATAGAATTATCGCAATTGGGGTAAATTTCCAATCCCAAGGGGCGATTCAAGTACAATCAAAGGCCGCTACAAAAAACATTTTGCCCGTGTGAGGGGTGTATCTTGGAACAACATGAACAAAATGATCTGAAAAAAGCCGGTTTAAAGGTGACGCTACCCCGGGTGAAAATTTTGGAACTGATTGAAAGCAATCCGGAGAAGCACATGAGTGCGGAGGATGTGTATAAAGAATTGTTGAGCCGAGGTGATGATATCGGTTTGGCCACGGTTTATCGGGTGCTAACTCAGTTTGAAGGGGCGGACATCCTTAAACGGCATCAGTTTGAGGGCGGTAAATCGGTTTTTGAGCTGATTTCAAAGGGCGAGCACGATCATTTGGTGTGCATTAAAACCGGGGCGGTGGAGGAGTTTCACGATCCGATTATTCAGGAGCGAATCGCCGCCATTGCTGCGCAATATGACTTTGATCTGACGGATTATTCTTTGGTGATTTACGGAATTAGCGCGGCGGCTCGTTCCAAGAAAAAGTAAAATTATTGCGTTTAAAACTCGGGTTACAGCCCCTTTATCGGGGCTTTTTTAATGCGGCTCCTTAAGCATTTCTATCGCTAGGGCGCGGGTTTGCGCGCTGATTTCAACGCCGCCGATCATGCGGGCAATTTCTTCGATGCGGGCATGGGCATCTAACGGCACGATGGTGGTGATGGTGCCGGAAGCCCGGTGATGTTTTTGGACTTGAATTTGATGCTGCCCCTGGGCTGCGACTTGCGGCAGGTGGGTGACGCAAAACACTTGCCGTGTTTGCCCAAGTCTCGATAGGTGCCGGCCAACGATTTCTGCGATGGCGCCGCCAATGCCGGTATCCACTTCATCAAAAATAAAGGTTTCCACCGGGTCGAACGCGGCGGTGAGCGTTTTAAAGGCCAAGCTTACGCGGGCTAACTCGCCACCGGAGGCAATTTGATCGAGCGGCTGCGGCGGTTGGCCTTGGTTGGCGCTGATTAAAAAGCTGATCTCGTCTATGCCGTGTTCGCTGCGCCCGGCGGCGGGCTCAAAGTTGTTTGGGGTGAGGCTAATCTCGATATGTCCGTGCGGCATGCCAAGCTGGCGGATGGCCTCGGTAACCAAATCGGCCAGTGCGCTGGCGGCTGTGTGCCGCTCGGCTGAAATGATTAAGGCTAATTGGTCATAGCTTTGGGTAACGGCATCGATGCGCTCATCTAAGTGGGCGCTTAAGGCATCATCGTTATCGAGTGTGGCCGCTTCATGGCGTAGGGCTGTCATGTAATCATCGAGCTGTTCGGGCGGAATGCGGTGTTTGCGCGCCAGTTGATGCAGTTGATCTAAGCGCTTTTGAACCCGCTCGAGCAGCTCGGGATCGTCTTCAGTTGTATCCAGCCGGTCGCGTAGGCTTTCGGCGGTCTCATTAATTTGAATTCGCGCCGATTGGAGCGCTTCAATGAGCGGTGCAAGGCTGTCATCTAAAGCCAAAAGCCGGCTTAATGCCTGCTGTGCCTGACTCAGCTCGTCGTGCACATTGCGCTCGCCATCAAAGAGGTGTTGGAGCTGGGTTGCGAGCACGCTGCGCCACTCGTCTTGCCGCGAAAGCCGTGTGAGCTGCTGGTGGCGCAGGTTGAACTCATCGGTTTGGGGCGCGATCTGATCGATTTCCTCTAGCTGGAAGGCGAGCAGCGCTCGGCGATCTGCCCGGTTCTTTTGGGCGAGCTGAATCTCGGCGCGCTGGCTTTGTAATTTGCGCAGTTCCCGTGCGTGCAGGCTTAGCGCTTGGGTTTCACGGCCTAGGCTGGCAAAGCTATCCAGTAAATCGCGTTGGTAGCGTTTTTCGAGCAGTTTTTGGTTGTGGTGCTGGCCATGCACGTCAATGAGTAAACGGCTTAATGTTTTAAGCAGGGTGGCAGGGCTTGGGCGGCCATTAATCCAAATTTTGCCGCGCCCTTCGCGATTTAACGTGCGGCGAATGATGAGCTCATGATCATCTTCGATTGCTTGTTCGTGCAAAAACTGGGCGACCGGCCCTTGTTTCTCAAAACTAAATACGCCAATCACCTCGGCCTCATCACAGCCCGCGCGGATCAGCTGGATATTGGCGCGCTCACCCTGAATTAAGCCGATGGCATCAATGAGAATGGATTTGCCCGCGCCAGTCTCGCCGGTGAGGGTGGTCATGCCGGGGGCGAAGGAGAGTTCGAGCTCATCAATTAAAGCAATGTGACGGATGGTTAGAGAAATCAGCATAAAAGCATCAGCCTAATGAGGGTTTTACCGGGTAAAAATTTAATCGGGCTGGAATCCAACCGGCCAAGTGCGCCGGTTACCCACTTTGTTCGCCCCAGCAAAGCTTAGTGCGTAATAAAGCGTAATAATCATGGTTGCAGGGATGAATCAGCTTAATATCATGATCGTGCCGTCGAATTACCAAGCTATCACCCACCTCTAACGGGTGATTGATTTGGCCATCAAAGCTCATCACGCCGCCGCCCCGAGATTGGGGTTTGGGCGTAATTTCAATGACATGCTGGCTGCTTACCACAATGGGGCGATAGCTTAAGGTGTGCGGACAAATCGAGACGATGCCAATGGCGGCAAGATCGGGGGCAATCAACGGCCCACCGGCGGAAAGGGCATAGGCGGTTGATCCGGTCGGGGTACACACCACCACCCCATCCGAGCGCTGTTGATTGAGTAACACGCCATTGATGGACATCTCAAACTCCACCATGCGCGCGGGGTCACGCATCTTAAAGGTGATGTCATTTAATGCGACCGCATCCATCAAGCGCGTCTCGCCGCGCATCAAGGTGCCTTCCAGCAAAAAACGCCGATCTTCGATGAACTGACCGCGCAGCATGGCATCGAGGTAAAGCTTGAGATCACTGGGGCGCACATCTACCAAAAAGCCCAACCTACCCAAATTCACCCCCATAATTGGAATGCCCCATTGGCTTAAGGTGCGGGCCGCGTTAAGTAAGGTGCCATCGCCACCGAGGACAATAATTAAGTCCCGATCCGGGTGGTTGCGCTCAAATCGTGCCGGATGCAGGTTGTGAACGGGGCTATCGCACGATTCTTCCAGCGCCCAATGAATCCCTAAGGCCTCCAATATGCGAATGAGTTTTAGAAAAACCTTTTTAATCGCCTCGTCTGCAAAGGGTTTGGTGATGATGCCCACTTTTTGAAAAATCGGCGCGGTAGGCCGGATGGTTAATGCGGCGGCGCCCTCGAAGAGCCGCGTTTGACTGGCCGCTTGATCAAGGGGAAGCGGCACCGCTTGGGGCGTGGGTGCGTGCTTGGTTTTGGGGGTATCGGCCACAACGTTTGATCCTGGAATGTAAGGATGAGGGCGAAAAGTATACCGATGAATATACCCCGCTTTGTTCCCTCAATGTTTATAAACCGTATCTTGAAATTTATTTAAGCCGCCCCAAATCCCTGCAATAACCCCAGCCGGTCGAAGGCGCACTTAAGGCAGCTGGGCGACAATCCTGATTTTACCTTTGTTTCCATCCACCCGAGGATCACAGCATGACGGAACATTCCGAACAGCCCGCCCAAGCCGAAAGCCCTATTGAAACCCCGCAAAATGAAAGTACGGCGCCAGTTGATACGGCGCTCGCCGACAAGCTTGCCGAGCGCGAGCAAGAAATTTTGCGTCTTCACGCCGAGATGGACAATTTGCGCAAACGGGTTGAGCGCGATATTGATAATGCTCGCAAATTTGCCTTAGAGCGCTTTGTCGATGGGCTATTGCCGGTGGTCGATTCGCTGGAAATGGGCATTTTGGCCAGCGAAAACGAGAACACAACGCTTCAAACCATTCGTGAAGGCAGCCAGATGACGCTGACTATGTTTATGCAAACCCTGGAGAAATTTGGCGTTACCCCGGTGCATCCGGTCGGTGAGCGTTTTAATCCAGAGCATCATCAAGCCATTTCAGTGCAGCCGCATGAGGGACCGGCCGATCATGTGGTCAGCGTGATGCAAAAAGGCTTCTTGCTGAAAGATCGACTCGTGCGGCCGGCGCTGGTCGTGGTGTCGAAATCGGCAGAGCAAGGGTAATTCACCGCAAACGGGCTCTTGAAAAACCAAGCTCAGTCCGCACATATTAGCCTGTAGCGATAAGTACGCGGCATGATTTGATAGCAACACATTTTTAAATTTGAGGAATAACACCATGGCTAAAATTATCGGGATTGATTTGGGAACCACCAATTCGTGCGTGGCGATTATGGAAGGCAAAACAGCCAAAGTGATCGAAAACGCCGAAGGTGCCCGCACCACACCCTCGATTGTAGCTTACGCTTCAGATGGCGAGATTTTGGTCGGCCAGCCAGCCAAACGACAAGCAGTCACCAATCCGAAAAATACCCTGTATGCGGTAAAACGCTTAATTGGCCGCCGTTTTGAAGAAGAGGCCGTGCAGAAAGACATTAAATTAATGCCTTATGAAATCGTTAAAGCCGATAACGGCGATGCGTGGGTTTCTGTGAATGGCCGCAAAATGGCGCCGCCGGAGATATCCGCGCGCGTCTTAATGAAAATCAAAAAAGATGTCGAGGCCTACCTAGGCGAAGAAGTGACCGAAGCGGTCATCACTGTGCCGGCCTACTTTAATGACAGCCAGCGCCAAGCCACCAAAGATGCGGGGCGCATTGCAGGCTTAGATGTGAAACGTATTATCAATGAACCAACCGCTGCGGCATTGGCCTATGGTATTGATAAAAAAGATAATGTTGACCGTAAAATCGCAGTTTATGACTTGGGCGGTGGCACATTCGATGTGTCGATCATTGAAGTGGCCAACATTGATGGTGAAAAACAATTTGAAGTGCTGTCAACCAATGGGGACACCTTCTTGGGCGGTGAAGATTTTGACAACCGCTTGATTGATTTCTTAGTTGACGAGTTCAAAAAAGAGCAGGGCGTGAACCTTGCTAATGATGCGTTGGCGATGCAACGGCTAAAAGAAGGCGCAGAAAAAGCAAAAATTGAGCTCTCATCCACCGAACAAACCGATGTGAATTTGCCGTATATCACCGCCGATGCGAGTGGTCCTAAGCATATGAACATCCGTTTAACGCGCGCCAAGCTCGAATCGTTGGTGGATGATCTAATTACCCGCACCATTGAACCCTGCAAAATGGCCGTGAAAGATGCCGGTGTGTCTTTAAGCGATATTGATGAAGTTATTTTGGTCGGCGGACAATCGCGCATGCCCAAAGTGCGTGAAGCGGTTAAAAACTTCTTCGGTAAAGAGCCGCGGAAAGATGTGAATCCCGATGAAGCGGTGGCTATTGGTGCAGCGATTCAGGGCGGCGTGCTATCTGGCAGCGTGAGCGATGTGCTGCTGCTTGATGTGACTCCACTCTCTTTGGGTATTGAAACCATGGGGGGCGTGATGACTAAACTCATCGAGAAAAACACCACCATCCCAACCAAAGCCAGCCAAGTGTTTTCTACGGCCGATGACAACCAAAACGCCGTAACCGTGCATGTGTTGCAAGGTGAGCGCGAGATGGCTGCAGGTAACAAATCGTTGGGTCGGTTTGATTTAACCGATATTCCCTCCGCACCCCGAGGTATGCCGCAAATTGAAGTGACCTTCGACATCGACGCGAACGGTATCTTAAATGTGTCGGCCAAAGATAAAGGCACGGGTAAAGAGCAGAAAATTGTTATTAAAGCCAACTCAGGCTTATCGGATGCCGAGGTGCAACGCATGGTGGATGATGCCGCCGCGCACGCCGATGAAGATCGTAAATTGCGCGAATTGGTCGATGTGCGCAATCAAGGCGACGGTTTAATTCACACCGTTGAAAAAACCCTAAAAGAATCGGGCGAACGCTTAAGCGACGGCGATAAGCAACCCGCGACAGATGCTATTGCGGCACTGCGCGCGGCGATGAAAGGTGATAATAAAGCGGATATCGAAACGAAAATTGAAGCGCTCAGCCAAGCATCAAGCGCCCTAATGCAAAAAGCCAGCGCGCAACCTCAAGAGGCCGGCGGTGCACCGTCATCGGCAGCTAAAGATGATGATGTGGTTGATGCAGAGTTTGAAGAAGTTAAAGACGATAAAAAATAAGCAGTAAACTCCGCTGATTTTCGCTCTCAGAATCAGCAAGATCCGCACGCGACATGAGTTCGTGCGGATTTTTTTAAGATTACTCGAAAAGCCAATGACATGAATTGGCTTTTCGAGTGACCTTTATCGACTGAGTTCATCTGCAGTACTGCGGGTAATTATTTCTATTTTTTGAGCAAATCATGGCAAAGCGTTGTTATTACGAAGTTTTAGAAGTTGAGCGCACCGTATCAAGCGATGAGCTGAAAAAATCTTATCGACGATTAGCGATGAAATTTCATCCCGATCGCAACCCAAATGACCCCACGGCTGAAGAAAAATTCAAAGAAGCTAAAGAGGCCTTTGAAACGCTGTCTGATCCGCAAAAGCGGGCAGCGTACGATCAGTTCGGCCATGCGGGTGTGAATCAAGGCGGTGGCGGTGGAGCGGGATTTGGCGGCGGCGCAGGATTTGCCGATATATTTGGCGAGGTGTTTGGCGATATTTTCGGCGGCGGCGGTGGGCGTTCACGCGCGTATCGCGGCGCTGATATGCAATACAACCTCAGCATCACCTTAGAAGAGGCGGTTCGTGGCACCACGGTAGATATTCAAATCCCAACGACTGAAGAATGCGGCGTTTGTCACGGCACAGGCGCCAAGCCTGGTACGGGAAAAAAAACCTGCGGCACCTGCAAAGGTGCCGGCGCCGTGCGGGTTCAGCAAGGGTTTTTTGCGATTCAACAAGTTTGCCCTACCTGCGGGGGCAGCGGTGAAATTATCGAAGATCCCTGCACCGCGTGCCGAGGGGCAGGGCGGATTGAAACTAAAAAAACGCTCAGTATTAAAGTCCCACCGGGGGTTGATACGGGTGATCGGTTGCGGCACACCGGTGAAGGTGGGCCGGGTGAACAGGGCGGCCCTAAAGGCGATTTGTATATTCTCATTGAAGTCAAACCGCACCCAATTTTTAAGCGCCATGATGCCGATTTGCTGTGCGACATGCCCATCAGTTTTGTGACCGCAGCCTTGGGCGGTGAGATTGAAGTACCCACATTAGATGGTCGGGTGGATCTTAAAATCCCCGCCGAAACACAAACCGGCAAAGTATTCCGCCTGCGCGGTAAAGGAGTTCAACCCGTGCGGGGTGGCTCGCCAGGGGATTTATTGGTGAGTGTGCATCTGGAGACGCCCGTTAAGCTCACCCCCGAGCAGCGGGATTTGCTGATCGCCTTCGAGCAATCGCTCACGGGCAGCGGCACGGGCGGAATTGCCGAGCAGCATCGCCCGCGCGAGCGTTCGTTTTTGGATTCGGTGAAACGGTTTTTCGATGATCTGCGCGGCGAATAGATCAAGTGATTAAAGGGCAAGCGCTAAGCCTTTTGCCGGTATTTCGGGCGTTATCGCGGTTTGGCTCTGGGTGGCTTGACAAGGTTCTGGGCTTAAATTTGACTTTTTGACCTAACCTTCATATATTCCGCATCCCGCGATCAAAGATAAAAGAAAACCGGGCCCCAAATGGGGCTTTTTTATTTTGCGTATTTAAGAGAACAAGCCGCTGTGCAAAAAATTCCAGAATCCATTGAGGCACTCCTGCAACCGGTCGTTGAAGCGGCTGGTTGTGAATGGGTTGGCGGCGAATTTCGTGGCGGCCCGGATGGTTTGCTGCGGGTTTATATCGATACGCCCGCGGGCGTTACCTTGGATGATTGCTCGCGCATTAGTGATGCTTTAAGCGGTGTTTTAGATGTCGAAGATCCCTTCCCCGGCTTCTATCGTCTTGAGGTTTCATCGCCTGGCGTTGAGCGCCCGATGTTCCGCGCCAGCGATTTTGCGCGGGTTGTAGGTCAAAAAATTCGAGTTCGATTGCACCGCCCCCTCGCGCAAAGGCGCCGGTTCGACGGCATCGTGGTTGCGGTTGAGGGTGAGCAAATCAGCGTTACTATTGATGGTCTTGCTGATGTGTTTACCTTCCCGTACGCGGAAGTCGAGCGGGCTCATTTGGTTTTTGAATTTGGCGCACCCAAATCTGATCGTACGCAGGGCGACCGTAAAACACGGCGCGCCGCGAATAACTCACAGGAATAATTCAACCATCATGAGCAAAGAGATTCTTTTTGTAGCCGATGCGGTATCTAACGAGAAAGGCGTAGATCGCGTCGTGATTTTCGAAGCCATTGAAGCGGCGTTAGCGCAAGCAGCGCGCAAGCGCCATGGCGGCGATATTGATGCCCGCGTTGAAATTAATCGGGAAACGGGTGATTACCGCACCTATCGCCGCTGGCAGGTTGTGGCGGGTGACTCGTCGGAATTCCCAGAGCGGGAAATGATTCTTGAAGCCGCGCAAATGGATGAGCCGAACATCAAAGTGGGCGATTTCGTTGAAGAAGAAATCGAATCCGTTGAGTTTGGTCGCATCGCCGCGCAAGCCGCTAAACAAGTAATTGTGCAAAAAGTGCGCGAAGCGGAGCGACGCCAAATTGTTGATGCGTATATTGATCGCAAAGGCAGCCTGATTATGGGGCTGATTAAGCGGATTGATCGCGGTAATGTGATCTTGGATTTGGGCGGCAACGTTGAAGCTTTAATTCCGCGCGATGAAATGATCGGTCGCGAAGCGGTTCGTCCGGGTGATCGTATCCGCGGCTATTTGGCTGATGTGCGCCATGAGCCGCGCGGGCCGCAATTATTTGTGAGCCGTACCGCCCCTGAATTTTTGATTGAATTATTCAAACTTGAAGTGCCTGAAATCGATCAAGGCTTAATCGAAATTAAAGGCGCTGCCCGTGATCCGGGTCTGCGCGCTAAAATTGCGGTGCTTTCACGCGATGCTCGCATTGATCCTGTGGGTACCTGTGTGGGTATGCGCGGTTCGCGTGTGCAGTCGGTCACCAATGAGCTCAATGGTGAGCGTGTCGATATCATTATTTGGGATCAAAACCCCGCGCAATTTGTGATTAATGCCATGTCGCCGGCGGAAGTGGTGTCCATTGTGGTCGATGAAGATCGTCACAGCATGAATGTGGCCGTTACCGAAGAAAAATTATCCCAAGCGATTGGTCGTGGCGGTCAAAACGTGCGTTTAGCGAGCCAGTTAACCGGCTGGCATTTGAACGTGATGGGTGAGAACGAGGCCATAGCCCAAGGTGAAACCGAAACGCGGCGCAATGTCGAGGCGTTTATGCGCGATTTGGATGTGGATGAAGATGTTGCCTCGGTGTTGGTGGAAGCCGGTTTCTCCTCGTTAGAAGAGGTGGCCTACGTGCCAACTGCTGAACTACTCGAAGTCGAAGGATTTGATGAAGGCATCGTCGAAGAATTACGCAATCGCGCGCGGGATGCGTTGCTGGTTCAAGCCATTTCGGGTGAAACGGCCGAACAAGCGGCTGACGAGGGCTTGAATATCGCCGAATTAGCGGGCATGACGCACGCCTTACTGGATGCGTTGCATGCCGCTGGCATTAGCAGCTCGGATGATTTAGCCGAATTATCCATCGATGAGTTAACCGCCTTTGACGGGGTTGATGAACCCCTGGCGCATCAACTAATTATGGCGGCGCGTGCGCCTTGGTTTGCTTGAAACCTAAATTGAGTGCTGGGCGTGAACCTAAGTTCACGCTTGAATTAAAACGACGCTGTTCGGTGTAAAGCCGCAGCAAATATGCTCATTTTCAATCACTTTAGCGTGATTGGTGTGAATTTTAGATGTGTGACGACCACAGGAGACCCCATGTCCGAGGTCACGGTTAAAGATTTAGCGAAAATTGTTGGTGCAACCCCTGAACGTCTGCTGGTACAGCTGGCGGAGGCGGGTGTTGCCGCGAGTTCGACCGATTCATTGATTAATGATGGCGATAAAATGAAGCTGCTGGCTCATTTGCGTCAACATGCGGCAGGTTCGGTTGATGCCAAACCCAATCGCATCACCCTGCAACGCAAAAAGCAGGAAGAAATTAAAGTAGGCGGTGGCGCTGCACGCGGTAAAACTGTGGCGGTCGAATATCGTTCCAGCAAACCCTACGTGGCGCGTGAGCCCGTGGCACCGACGCCGCCGGTCGCGGCTCCGGCAAGCCCGCCCACGCCATCTGCCCCAACGGTGCGCGCCCCAGAGCCCGTGCCTATGGTTGAGCCAACCCCTGCGCCATCGCCCGCAGCAAAGGCTGTGGCACCTGAAGCCATGCCTGCGCCGATTGAGTCGGCTGCGCCTGTTGTGGTTGATGTGCCCGCAGCGCCGGTTGTCGTGCCTGCGCCATCGGCTGTGGCAGTTCAGCCCGATGAACCGCGCAATGAGGCGCCCGTGCCGGCCGAGGAGCCGTCCACAACGTCGGCAGCTGAACCGTTTGATACGGTTCTTGATACTTTAGATGAGAAAAAAGCCGCTGCTGGCGCCCCGTTATTGCCGCCTGAAATTGATGAACGCACGGGGCGTCCTAAGTCGCGCCTGCGGATCATTGCCATGCCGGTGCCCGAAGTGGCGCCTGTAGCTGAGCGCGTAAGGCCGGCGGCTGCGGCGCCATCTGAACCTAAATCGGCTGCTGCCGGCGATGATTCGGATCGAAAAAAAGGTGCTAAGCACAGCGGCAAAGGCCGCCACGAGCGCGAAGTGAAAGGTGGGCGAGCTGAGCTGCACTTAGGTGCTGGCGCGGGCGAGCGGCGTGCTAAACGATCGAAAAAGACGAACGTGCGCCCGGGCGCTGCGGGCAACAGCCCGCAGACTAACTTTGAAAAACCCACAGCGCCGATTGTGCGTGACATCACGGTGCCCGAAACGGTTTCTGTGGCTGATTTGGCGCAAAAAATGGCCGTCAAGGGCGTTGATGTGGTCAAAATTTTGTTCAGCATGGGGGTGATGGCCACCATCAACCAAATGATTGATCAAGACACGGCCACCTTGGTGGTGGAAGAAATGGGTCACAAGGCGGTGCCTGTGTCGGATTCCACCCTAGAGGCAGAGCTGGTGGGGGCAATTGAGCAAGGCATTGCCTTGCCGCGCCCGCCCGTTGTGACGGTGATGGGGCATGTTGACCATGGTAAAACCTCTCTGCTCGATTATATTCGCCGCACCAAAGTGACAGCCGGAGAAGCGGGCGGCATTACACAGCACGTGGGCGCCTATCACGTAGAAACCAGCCGTGGTGTGATTAGCTTTTTAGATACGCCCGGCCATGAAGCCTTTACCGCCATGCGGGCTCGCGGCGCGAGTGTCACCGATATTGTGATTTTGGTTGTGGCTGCCGACGATGGCGTTATGCCGCAAACCAAAGAAGCGGTGCAACACGCGAAAGCGGCGGGCGTGCCGATTGTGGTGGCGATTAATAAAATCGATAAACCCAATATTGATCTTGAGCGGATTCGCAGCGAACTCTCACAACTGGAGGTCATCTCCGAGGAATGGGGTGGGGATACGCAATTTGTTCCCGTGTCTGCAAAAACGGGTGAAGGGATCGATAAACTCTTGGATGCCATTTTGGTTCAATCGGAAGTATTGGAGCTCAAAGCACCGGTGGAAGGCCATGCGAAGGGATCGGTGGTGGAATCTTCGCTCGAAAAAGGCCGAGGCCCTGTGGCGACCGTGCTGGTGCGCAGCGGCACCTTGAAGAAGGGCGATGTGGTTTTGGTCGGGTTTGAATATGGTCGTGTGCGTGCCATGCTTGATGAGAATGGTCATCAAATTGATAGCGCAGGCCCGTCGATTCCCGTCGTGATTATTGGACTATCCGGAACACCCTTAGCTGGTGATGATCTGGTGGTGGTTGAGGATGAGCGCAAAGCCCGCGAAATTGCGATGTTCCGTGCTGGAAAATACCGCGATAGTCGTCTGGCAACCCAGCAATCGACCAAGCTTGAAAATATGTTTGAGCAGTTGAAAGAAGGCGAAATTTCTGCACTCAATGTATTGGTTAAAACCGATGTGCAAGGCTCAGCCGAGGCCATTCGCGATAGCTTGAACAAGCTTTCGACCGATGAGGTTAAAGTCAACGTCTTAATGAGCAGTGTCGGCGGTATTAGTGAATCCGATGTGAATCTGGCCGTTACCTCCAATGCCATTATGATTGGCTTTAATGTGCGCGCCGAAGCATCTGCCCGCAAGTTGGCGCAGGCGCAAAACGTGGAAATTCGTTATTACAGCATTATTTACGAGATGCTGGACGATGTGAAACAAGCGATGTCTGGCTTGCTCGGCACCGAAACGCAAGAAAAAATTCTAGGCTTAGTCGAAGTGCGTGATGTGTTCCGCTCGCCGAAATTTGGTGCGATCGCCGGTTGCATGGTGACCGAAGGGCTCATTCATCGCGGTAACCCCATTCGCGTATTGCGCGATAGCATTGTGATTTATGAAGGCGAGCTTGAATCCTTGCGTCGCTTTAAAGATGACGTGCAAGAAGTGCGCGCGGGCTTTGATTGCGGTATTGGTGTTAAAAACTACAACGATGTGCGCGTGGGCGATGTCATTGAAGTGTTTGAGCGGATTCAAGTTCAACGCACCATGGCGTGAGACAAACCGGGTGTGAATTTGGCCTGCCGCCTCATGAAGGGCGGCGGGTTTTTTAATTATATGTCAAGGTATTGCCCGTTATGGCACAAGGTTTTGGTCGTCATCAGCGTGTGGCGGAACAGATTCGACGCGAGATTGCAGATTTGCTCCGTGAGGAAATGCGTCAAGCAGCTATTAGTTTGCTCACAGTGACTGATTGTGAAGTGACGCGTGATTTGAGCTATGCGAAAATTTTTTATAGCGTGCTAAACATTGATGAGCGCGACCGTGCTCAGGCATGGCTTGATGGCGCGGCAGGGTTTTTACGCACCGAATTGGCGCATCGAATGCGCTTGCGCAGCGTGCCCCGTTTGAGTTTTGTGTTTGATCCTTCCATTGAGCGCGGCATGCAGATGGATGCGTTGATTTCAGCCGTTCGCCGTCAAGATGATGCCCATGAGGGCGGTTTTGAGGCATCCGATGAGCCTACACAGCCCAAAGCAGGGGAGCGGTCATGAGTCGCCGCCGCAAAGGTCGCGAGCTCAATGGAATTTTGCTTCTCGACAAGCCGCTTGGGCTGAGTTCAAATCAAGCGCTGCAACGGGTTAAATATTTATTTAATGCGGCTAAGGCCGGTCATACCGGCAGCCTTGATCCCGAGGCAACCGGTATGTTGCCCTTGTGCTTTGGGCACGCTACGCGCGTTTCGGGTTTGCTGCTCGATGCGGATAAAACCTATCGGGTCACGGGCAGGTTGGGCATTCGCACGGAGACAGGCGATATGGAAGGCGCCATTGTTGAGCAATTGCCCGTCCCCGCGCTAACCTTTGAGCAAATGCAGGCATCTATCGCGCCTTTTCGTGGCCAAGTGCTGCAAATTCCGCCCATGTATTCGGCGCTCAAAGTGGCGGGTAAACGATTATATGAACTGGCGCGAGCGGGAGAAACCGTGGAACGCCAACCCCGTGCCATTCACTTTTATCGCATTGATTTACTCAATTTTGATGGTGCGTTTTTCGAGTTGCGGGTGCACTCGAGTAAAGGGGCGTACATTCGCACCCTCATTGAAGACATTGGTGCGGCCATTGGCTGCGGCGCGGTGGTAACGCAATTGAGGCGAATCGGCGTGGGGCCTTGGTTGGTTGAATCCCCGCAGGTTGAATCACCGATGCGGGATGTACCGCTGGGCAATGAGCCGCAATCCCGCCTATGGACGCTTGAGGAATTAACAGAACTCATTAAGGCCGATGAGGAAAGCGCGATAAATCGTGTTATCCTGCCGACCGATTCGGCGCTGGCGAGCTATCCTGTGGTAACACTTGATGCAGACAGCGCCTTTCATATTCGTCATGGTCATCCCGTGTTTGTCGCCAATGCGCCGCAAACGGGGTGGTTTTGTATTTACGGACCCGACGACCTCTTCCTGGGAATGGGGGAAGTTCTGGATGACGGACGAGTCGCACCGCGAAGATTATTCGCGGCGCTGTGAATGACGTGCACGGTGCACGGCGTTCAAACACCTCATCGGTAAGGGCGCGGATTCGCTCAAACCTGATGGCATTTTTAACCCACCCAACCCAGGTGAAATAGGAGAAATTCCATGTCGTTAACGACTGAGCAGAAAGCTCAAATATTGTCTGATTATGCCCGTGGCGCGGCCGATACCGGCTCCCCCGAGGTTCAGGTTGCCCTGTTAACCAACCGTATCGTGCACTTAACTGAGCATTTTGCGGAACACAAAAAAGATCATCATTCCCGCCGCGGTTTGCTGAAATTGGTTAACCAGCGTCGCAAATTATTAGATTATTTAAAATCTAAAGATTTGGCGCGTTATCAAGATTTAATCGCCAGGTTAGGTTTGCGTAAGTAATTTTACGCGGGGCTCTGGTTGAGTTGACTCATCATAGCCTGCCTTGAGCTTGCCTAATTTCTTATCCCGGACTTGTGCCGGGATTGTTTTTTGTCAATCATGAACTGAGTTTATTTTTTAGCAGCGCATCGTCGCTAAAACATACATTGAGTTATTTAAGCTGGACAACCTTGCCGGCAAATCATAGGGGAAGAATGTGGCTGTATTTACCGAACACTTTGATTATGGACGTCATAGCGTCACGTTGACGACGGGTGAAATTGCAAGGCAAGCCTCCGGTGCGGTGATGGTCGAAATGGGCGATACGGTGGTTCTAGTCACGGCAGTGGTCGCAGCCACCCCTGAGCCGGGGCAAGATTTTTTGCCTTTAACGGTTGAGTATCAAGAAAAATTCTATGCAGCGGGACGCATTCCGGGGGGCTTTTTCAAGCGAGAAGGCCGAGCGACCGAGGCTGAAACGCTGATTGCCCGTTTGATTGATCGCCCCTTGCGCCCCTTGTTTCCTGCGGGTTTTTACAATGAAGTGCAAATCATCGCCCAAGTGCTCTCGCTGGATCCCGAGGTGGATGGTGAAATTCCGGCCTTGTTGGGTGCATCAGCCGCCTTAGCATTATCCGGTATTCCGATTGAATCACACTTGGCCGGTGTTCGAGTGGGGTACATTAACCAAGCGTTCGTGCTGAACCCAACCGCCAGTGAACTGGCTGAATCCGATTTAGATTTAGTGGTTGCCGGCACCGAAGATGCCGTGTTTATGGTGGAATCGCAAGCCGCTGAGTTATCTGAAGCCACGATGTTGGATGCGGTGATGTTTGGCCATCAAGCCGCACAAACCGCGATTGCGGCGATTACCCGTTTGGCGACCCATGCGGCGAGGCCAGTGATGGCATGGGCGCCACCCATCGAGCACCCCCAATTAGCCGAAGCACTGCGGGCGGCTTTTGCCACTTCGGTGGCTGAGGCCTATCAAATGCCTGAAAAAGAACCCCGTTATCGTCGCATTAACGAACTGCGTGCTGAGGCAATTGCACAATTTGCCGATGGCGATCGGGTGCCCGCCAAGCTTGTCGCCAGCTTGCTTGAGGAATTGGAGTCTTCTGTGGTGCGCAGCAGAATTTTAGCCGGCGCGCCGCGCATTGATGGCCGCGATACCCAAACCATCCGACCGATTTCAATTCGTACCGGTATATTGCCGCGCGTGCATGGCTCTGCGCTCTTCACGCGGGGAGAAACCCAAGCGTTAGTTGTCACAACTTTAGGTTCCGCCCGGGATGCGCAGCTTATTGATGCGGTGGTGGGTGAGCGCAAAGAATCCTTCATTTTTCATTATAATTTCCCCCCTTTTAGCGTGGGTGAAACGGGCCGATTCGGTGCACCTAAACGCCGGGAAATTGGGCATGGCAATCTCGCGCGCCGTGGGGTATTGGCTGTGGTTCCTAAAGCCGATAACTCCCCTTATACCTTGCGGGTAGTCTCTGAAATTACAGAATCCAACGGTTCAAGCTCAATGGCGAGTGTGTGCGGGGCGTCCTTATCGATGATGGATGCTGGGGTCGCGGTGAAAGCACCTGTGGCCGGTATCGCCATGGGGCTAATTAAAGAAGCCGACCAATTTGTTGTATTGTCCGATATTTTGGGTGATGAAGATCACCTAGGTGATATGGATTTTAAAGTTGTCGGCACAGCCGATGGGGTGACGGCCTTACAGATGGATATTAAAATCCATGGCATTACCCGTGAAATTATGGCGCAGGCGCTTTCGCAGGCTAAAGTTGGGCGGCAACATATTTTAGGGATTATGAACCAAGCGTTGTCTGCGCCCCGCACCAGCACTGCACCCAATGCGCCGCAGTTTATTAAATTTAAAATCAATCCCGATAAAATTCGGGATGTGATTGGTAAAGGTGGCGCCACAATTCAGGCCATTACCCGCGATACGGGTACGCAAATCGATATTGCCGAAGACGGTTTGGTCACGATTACCGCGACTTCCACCGAAGGCGGTGCGGCGGCTAAACTGCGCATCGAGCAAATGACGGTCGAGGCGGAAGTGGGCAAAATTTACGAGGGCAAAGTGGTGCGCATTACGGATTTTGGTGCGTTCGTTAATATTTTGCCGGGTAAAGATGGCTTGTTGCATATCTCACAAATTTGTGAGGAGCGAATCGAGCGGGTAACCGATAAAATCCAAGAAGGTGATTTGGTGCGCGTGCAATTATTGGAGCTGGATAAGCAAGGTCGGATGCGTCTGTCTATGAAAGGCATTTAAGCTCTGTGACGGCGCGATAAATTTAGGCTGGCGCCTCATGTGCCACCTATGAAGTATTTTTGGCAAGCAGGGCTCATTGATGACGCCCGAGGTTATCGTTATGAAATCGCAACCCGTCGTGATTCAACATGTGCGTTTAGCTCGGCAACCCATTGTGGATCGAGATTTACAAACTACGGGCTATGAATTGCTGTTTCGCGCCCAAGATGCCGATCAAGTGGCGCGGATCAGCAACTCCAATCAAGCGACTGCCTCGGTTGTGATTAATGCGCTCACCGAGATTGGTCTTGAAACCTTGGTGGGCAACACGCAGGCATTTATTAATGTGCCGCTTAAGCTCTTATTTAGTGAGGTTCTCAAGGGGCTATCACCCCGTCAGCTTGTGTTAGAAGTGCTTGAAACCGTCGAGTGCAACGAGGCCACGGCGCAAGCTATGAGCGAGCTCAAGCAATTGGGTTTTCGGATCGCCTTGGATGATTTTCCGAGCACGGACATTGGTTTGCCCTGTGTCGCCAATGCGCATTACCTTAAGTTTGATGTGCTGGCCGATGGCGTTGATCAGATTAATAAAACCGTGGCGTTGGCGCACCGGATGGGGCTTAAGGTAATCGCCGAAAAAGTGGAGGAATGGTCGGATTACGAATCCCTTAAAGCGGCCGGGGTGGATTTTTTTCAGGGGCATTTTTTCGCGCGTCCAGAAATGATTCTGCGGCAATCGATTCGAGCGAATAAAGCCCATCTGTTAAGTTTGCTGGTTTTATTGCAAGATGAGCAAGTCACCCTCGATGCCGTGGCGGATAAGGTGAATACGGATCTTGCTTTGAGTTATCGCTTGCTGCGCTTGGTTAACTCGGCCGCTATTGGGATGCGGCGCAAAGTGGATTCCGTTCCGGATGCGGTACGAATGCTCGGTTTGAATACGATTCGAAGCATGGTTTACCTTTCGGCCTTAACCGGCATTGATGGTAAACCCCCGGCTTTAATTAATACCGCCATGGTGCGGGCACGATTTGCACAATTACTCTCAACAAAAACGCAACTCGGTAATCCGCATGCTGCATTTTTAGTGGGCTTATTTTCAACGCTGGATGCGTTTTACGATCAGCCGATTAAACAGATTGTCTCAGAGCTGCCCTTGAGCGATACGGTGGTGGATGCGCTTGTTTTGCGGCAAGGTGTGCTTGGTGAAATTTTGGAGTATGTGATTTTTTACGAGCGCGGCGTCTGGCTTGATGGCGATGAGGTGACCGCGCAATTTAATGCCCATGCGCCACAACTCTATGTCGAGGCGGTGAACTGGGCAGAGCACATGCTTTAGGCGCCGCCGCTCACTTAAAACATAAAAGCAGAACCTACGTGTTCTGCTTTTATCGTTAAGGCCAGCGCGGCTACCCAATCCCCTCTAAAAGCGGCCGCAATCGGGGTTAATGTAGTGGAGCATTTGCTGGTGCTGCTGATTCATCCGGCGAGTAATTTCTCGGATGCTATACACAATCGCCCGCATCACCTTGTACACAATAATGGGGTGGTCAATCAACAAAGCTTCTAACTGCACCCGCTCAATGGTGAGCACCGTGGCATCGCCGACGGCGCGTAATGTGGCGCTATGCGCTGAGCCATCTAAAAATCCAGATTCCCCTGCCAATTCGCCCGCAGCCAATAAATGAACGGTATCGCTAAATCCGCGCCCCGTATCGCGGCTCACGGCAAATCGCCCCGCCGTGATAATAAACAGTGTGTTGCTACTCGCACCCTCTGCAAACAATAACTGTCCATTGGCGATGGTTTTTTGCAAACAAACCGAGGCCAGAATTTGGCATTGTTCTGCCGTTAATTCTCGGCCGATAATTGTATCTTTCAGCACGCTGCCTTCAATTGTCATTCTCAGATTCCAACGATAATAAAGAAATTCGATGTTCAACGTATTAACGGACAGTATACCCGACTGCCCACTGGCTGGGATTGTGCGTTATTTTTAACACAGTAATCAAGCGCTAATCTGCGGGTTTTGAGGCGAAAAAACCCTTCTTACTATAAATCCCATTCTATGAGTTAGTTTAATTTGACGCCTATCGCTTGCCATAAGGTCAATCAAAGATGAAGAAACGGTCATTTATGGGCAAGCTTGAGGTTAGGTGCATCTTTGTATGGTGAGCACTCGGTCAACCACCGTATTTTGTGTTGACTACCCACACTGACAATTTTGAGGAGTCTTGCTATGAAAAATCGTTTAATCACAACCCTGATTGGAGGTTTTGTCTTGGGCGGCGTTGCCCTTGCGCCCAGCATGGCACAAACCCCGAATGCAGCCATCAGCAAAGCCCAAGCGCAAGACATCGCGCTGAAAGCGACACCCGGAACCGTTCATGAAATTGATTTAGAACAGGAACATGGCACACAGGTTTGGTCGGTGGCCATCAACACGTCAAGCGGTGCTAAGGAAGTGCTTGTTGACGCGCAAAGTGGCGTTATTGTGGCCACAATAACCGATAATGACCAAATCGAACACGAAGGAACGGGCGAACATGAAAAGAATGATAAGGGCGAAGCCGAAGGCGCTTCAAACAAGTAAGTTCATTTAATTGCTGGTACTGAAAAGCCCGATGGTCTGCGTCGGGCTTTTTTGTAGTAGAACTGCGTTAAATCCGACAGGCTGCTAGGCACCGTTCGCACCAAGTAAAAGGATAGGACGACAAGCCTAGGCTAATTGGGGTATTTACACGCAGTGAGCCTGAGCAATTTGTTATTGATGACGCATTCGCCAACGGAGCAACCGGCGCCACATCGACCAAATCGGTGCTGATAATGCGTAAACGAATGCTAATAACCAAAGTGTCAGCGCAAAGTCTTTAATCGCTAACACAAAAGCCAGAATCAAAATCGGCACGCTCAAGAATGAAACTCTGAGCCGAGGGCTCACACTTTTAAAACTGTAATACGGTAGGCTTGAAACCATTAATAGGCCGGTTGCCACCGTTAAAACCCAAACCCAGCCAATGTTTTCATAAAAGGCGATGCCGTGTTCTTCAAATACCCAGACCATGCCCATCAGAACGGCGGCAGCGGCGGGGGAGGCGGGGCCTTTAAAGTATTTCTTATCGACGGTTTCAACCTGAACATTAAATCGCGCCAGCCGAATGGCGGCGGCAGCCACAAAAACAAAGGCACCCAGCATGCCCCAGCGATCGCCAATACCGTACAGGCTCCACAAGAAAACGATAATGGCTGGCGCCAAACCAAACGAGATGACATCCGCTAAAGAGTCGTATTGAACGCCAAATTCGGATTGGGTGTTGGTTAACCTGGCGACTCGGCCATCAAGGCCATCGAGCACCATGGCGATAAAAACGGCAATAGCCGCTTGTTCAAAATCACCTTGGATGGCACGCAAAATGGCAAAAAAACCAGCAAACAAAGCGCCCGTTGTCAGCAGGTTTGGGAGTAAGTAGATGGCTTTGCGGCGCTGCTTGGGTGTTTCTAGCGGGGTGTTTTTAGGTGCGGCGGGACTATCATCCAGTTTGTAATCCATTTTTTCCTCACAGACAGGCGGTTGAAGCAAATCCTATTGTACGCAGGGTTCATGACATCAGCGCGAACTTTGAACCAAGCGATTAGGATGGCCAAAAATATTGGAATAAAAAAACCCAAACGTGTGTTTGGGTTGCATGGCATCCTAAAAATTATGAACCGCGCCGGCCAAAACCAGGGCAGTTTTTAATGATTAATTGCGGTCTTTATCGACGATTTTATTTGCCGAAATCCACGGCATCATGCTGCGGAGCTTGGCACCGGTTTGTTCGATGGCATGAGCCGCATTTTGACGACGGCGCGCGGTCATCGAGGGGTAATTTGTGGCGCCCTCAGAGATGAAGGCTTTCGCGTATTCGCCTGACTGAATATTGGCTAAGGCTTCGCGCATGGCTTGGCGCGACTCGGCATTAATGACCTTGGGCCCTGTGACATATTCGCCATATTCCGCATTATTTGAAATGGAGTAGTTCATATTGGCGATGCCTCCTTCGTACATGAGGTCGACAATCAATTTGAGCTCATGTAAGCATTCAAAATAAGCCATTTCCGGCGCATAGCCTGCTTCGACGAGGGTTTCAAAACCTGCTTTAACCAGCTCAACCGTGCCGCCGCACAACACGGCTTGCTCACCAAATAAATCGGTTTCAGTTTCATCTTTGAAGGTGGTTTGAATGATTCCGGTGCGACCACCGCCAATGGCTGATGCATAAGATAGGGCGGTTGCTTTGGCGGTGCCGCTGGCATCTTGCGCTACGGCGATTAAATCGGGAATGCCACCGCCGCGCACAAACTCGGAGCGCACAGTGTGACCTGGCGCCTTAGGGGCGATCATAATGACGTCTAAATCGGCGCGCGGCACGACTTGGTTATATAGAATGGCAAAGCCGTGGGCAAATGCCAGCGTAGCGCCTTGCTTGAGATTGGGTTCGATATCATTCGCGTAAATGGCCGATTGATACTCATCGGGTGCCAAAATCATGATGACATCAGCTGAGGCCACGGCTTGGCCGACCGGCAATACGCTCAGGCCTTCAGCTTGCGCTTTGCGCGCCGAGGCGGAACCCGTCCGAAGCCCCACCACCACATGAACGCCAGAATCTTTGAGATTCAGTGCATGCGCGTGACCTTGTGAGCCGTAACCAATAATGGCGACTTTTTTGTTTTGAATCAGCGACAAATCGCAGTCTTTATCGTAATACACTTGCATTGGGATACGCTCCAAAAAATAAAAATAAACAATAAGTTAAGTGAATTAGGCTTCCGGTACAGCCATGCCGCGTGGGCCGCGCGCAATGCCTAAGGCACCTGAGCGGACGATTTCCACCACCGGGATGGCGCCGAGCGCGTTCAGGAATGCATCCAGCTTGTGCCCGGGACCGACCATTTGAATGGTGTAGCTCGATTCGCTGACATCAATAATTTGGCCGCGGAAAATTTCGGCTAGTCGGTAAACCTCATTGCGCGAATTATCCAACGCCTGCACTTTGATGAGCATTAGTTCACGCTCAATGTGGGGCGCATCGGCCATATCTTGTACTTTGACGACATCAATTAACTTGTTGAGTTGCTTGATTATTTGCTCGATGATTTGTTCGTCACCGCGTGTCACAAGCGTCATCCGCGATAAGGTTTCATCAACGGTCGGCGCAACGCACAAAGATTCAATGTTGTATCCGCGTGCGGAAAACAACCCTGCCACACGCGACAACGCGCCAGCTTCATTTTCCATTAAAATCGAGATGATATGCCGCATGTTTTATACCAGAATCATTTCATTCAAACCGGCGCCGGCCGGCACCATCGGATACACGTTTTCCGTAGGATCGGTTTGGAAATCCATGAAAACCAACCGATCGCGCATCGCGAACGCTTCGCGCAACGCGCCCTCTACATCTGATGCTTTTTCGATTCGCATACCCACATGCCCATAGGATTCGGCGAGTTTAACGAAATCTGGCAGTGCTTCCATATAGCTCATGGCATATCGTCCCGAGTAGAAAAACTCCTGCCATTGCCGAACCATACCCAAATAACGGTTATTTAAGCTCACGACTTTAACCGGCAAATGGTATTGCAAGGCGGTTGATAGCTCTTGAATACACATTTGAATGCTGCCCTCGCCGGTGACGCAAACCACTTCCTCATCGGGATAGGCAAACTTAACCCCTAGTGCCGCGGGCAAACCAAAACCCATGGTGCCTAAGCCCCCTGAGTTAATCCAGCGATTGGGCTTATCGAAGCCGTAATATTGCGCAGCCCACATTTGGTGCTGACCCACATCGGAGGTCACATAAGCGTCGCCTTGGGTAATTTCCCAAACTTTTTGCACTACATACTGGGGTTTAATTACATCGCCATTGGTTTTGAAATCCAGGCAACGCATATCACGCCATTGCGCAATTTGAGCCCACCAGGCGGTGAGCGCTTCAGGCTGTTTGGCTCCGCCGGCCTCTTCGATGAGCGGCAGCATGTCTTCAAGAACTGATTTAATTGATCCGACAATCGGCACATCAACCACGACATTTTTGGAAATTGATGCCGGATCGATATCGATATGCACAATTTTAGCTGTAGGGCAAAATTTAGCGAGGTTGCCCGTCACCCGATCATCAAAACGTGCGCCAATAGCAATGAGTACATCGCAGTGATGCATGCCCATGTTCGCTTCATAGGTGCCATGCATGCCGAGCATGCCAAGAAACTGGCGATCACTGGCGGGATACGCCCCCAAACCCATCAAAGTATTGGTTATCGGGTAATTGAGTAAACGCGCAAATCGGGTTAACTGCGACGAGGCACCGCCTAAAATCACGCCGCCACCGGAGTAAATTATTGGGCGTTCTGCGTTGATAATCAAATCAATCGCTTTGCGAATTTGGCCGGTATGTCCTTTAACCGTCGGATGATAGGAACGCAGAGACACGCTCGCAGGGTAATCAAAAGGTATCATCACCCGTGGGTCGGTCACATCTTTGGGAATATCAACCACAACAGGTCCTGGCCGACCGGTGGTGGCAATGTAAAACGCTTTTTTCATGGTGATGGCGATATCTCGTACATCTTTAACCAAAAAATTATGCTTTACACAGGGGCGTGTGATGCCGACGTTATCCACTTCCTGAAAAGCATCATTGCCAATCAGGGTGGTGGGTACTTGCCCAGTAATAACAATGAGCGGAATGGAATCCATGTGCGCCGTGGCAATGCCGGTTACGGCATTGGTAGCGCCAGGCCCCGATGTCACCAGCACGACGCCTGGCTTGCCGGTCGCTCGCGCATAGCCATCAGCCATATGTACCGCACCTTGTTCGTGCCGCACTAAAACATGCTTGACCTGCTCTTGCTGAAATAGGGCATCGTAAATATGCAGAACTGCCCCGCCAGGATAGCCGAATACGACATCGACCCCCTCCGCTTTGAGGCATTCCACCAGGATTTGACCACCGGACAATTCCACGCGTTTTCTCTCTTTTAAATTTATTGAGCCAAAAGCAGCAAAATCTGCTTAAGTTTTTTGCGCCAGAGCGCTAACCCAAGAAGAATTGATGCTTTAAAAAAGCGTTTAGTTCAAGCTAAACGCTCAAGATATCTAATCCAAGCCGGTTAATATAGCTGGAACTCGTGAAAATTGCACCGCTGTGATTGCTATGCCCCCCACTTAAGGCGGTGGCGGGCGCACTAAAGCCTCGCTAATTTTGAATGAGTGCAGTGGGGTATTCGGGCTTTTAAAACGATCCAAAGCCGCCGCTTGAGCTATTTGAATCGGTGACGACGGTGCCGCCTAGTGCTTTGCGGAGTGTCGTTTTAATTGCATCAGGCGCATTGCGTAATTTAAAAAACGATGCGTCCCCGCCCATCATGGGTAAATCGGGGAAAAACAGTGCCATGCAGAAGCGTAGATTGAGCGCTTCTGCATTTTTATCCTTCAACAAAACTTCATAGGGCAGAAACGCATAGCGATGCGGTACGCCGGTATCAATCGAGTCAATTAAATGTAGGCCATTGGCATCGGCATTTTTGGAAGCTAAATCCACGCCAAAAATCACCTCATTTTTACCTGGGATTTTAACTTTATAGACAAAACCAACCCCGTCTTTGCCCGCTTGAAGCCTGCTTGTAATTTTTTGCTCTGCATCCGCAAAGCCCGGGAAGCTGCCCAAATCAATAGGGTCGGTAAAGGTTTCCATGCCAAAAGCATATTGAAAGTTTCGCAATTGGTTTGCAGTGCGGGGTTTTGCACCAAAGGTTTTTGTCGCGCCCAAAATGGTCGCTAAGGCTTTTGCCGCATCCGCGTTATCTGATGCCATTTGATAGCCATTGGAGACATAAACAGGGTTTGTGTAAGTGACAAAAGTTTTATTCTGCACTTCTTCAAGCGCGATACTGACGGTGGCGCCGTAGGCACCGCGATCGGTGGCAGCCGCATTTTTTAGCATGGCAGGATTGGTGACGGAAACAATCGTGACATTTTTTTGAGGGTTATAGTGCCCAACTACCTCAAAGCCGCCTTGGGTTAACGCCGCCTGAATGGTTTTATCGGCCTCCGCCAATGATGCATTCATGCTAGTGCCTTCAATAAAAGGTTGTATGCCTGGTGTTTCTGCTTGGGCAACAATAAACCAGCCCATGAGCGGAATAACACATAATAAACGTAAGAATTTCAACATAAAAATACCCCTGTTTTTCCATTTTTTTGAAAACTAACCGCGCTAAATGGGTTAGCAATTTGCGCCTTTACGTCCCTTTATTGCTTGTGATTAAAGATAAAGTGACACACTCACTTCCCGTGCATAAACATAAAACCGCGCGACGCCAGCCAGTTCAACCTCGGCCAATAAATCTTTTGGCGTTATTGATGCTGCGCGAAGTGAGTCGGCGCAGGCGATAAGCAAAACGCCCTCACTGAGGCAGAGAGAGCGTAACTCGGCCAATTGAGGGTCAAGCCCTTCGGCGACGAGCCAACTTAACCCGCCTTGGGTGCAAAAAAGCCCCGCAGAGTCGCCAACCGCAGTGGCAGCCAGCGCAAGTGAGAACGCAGTTCTGGCAGTCTCGGGGCAGTTTTTAGACAAAATTAGCGCCAAACCACTTCGAACGGAAGCGGGTTTGGTTGCCGCCTTGGCCGTGCGCATCACAACCCGCGCGCCAAGGTGATTTTCATAAAAGTGGCTGGGTGGGGTTCTTGTTCAATATCAACAAGAATATGTCCCATTTGAGCGCAGTACGCTTTGAAATCAGCCGACGCGCCCAAATCAGTGACCCATATTTGAATTCTCGCCCCAGCAACGGACTCTGCTATTGCTTTGCGCGCACGTAGCAAAGGCAAGGGGCAGCGCAATCCGCGTGCATCAATTACGACCATGAATGCGCCCTTATTACTCGGGTGCAACAAGCGGCAAGCCAGAGCCCGCCCAGTACATAACGCCACCTTCAAGGTTATAAAGACCGGTTAAACCTTGGCCAGCCAAAAAATGGCACGCCTGCGCGGATCGCGCGCCACTGTGGCAATAGATAACAATATCTTTATCTGATTTGAATTGGTCGATGCTTAAGGGCACTAGATGCAATGGGACTAATTTTGCCCCTTTGATGATGCCGCGTGATGTTTCCGATGGACCGCGAACATCAATGAGTAGCACCTCGTGCAGTCGGCCTTTTAACTCATCTGGCCCCATATTTTGAAAACTCGACATTCTCGATCCCCGCCGTGACATGCTGCAAAAAATCTCTTTAATAAAATCCAAACCGAACCAACCGGCGGCTTAATCTTTGAACGAGCTACCGTGTCAATCCAAAATTTTGTGTATTAATAACACATGCGCCACGGGTGCCCTATCCAAAAATTCTTGACCCGTATCAAAAATTTTCACAAAACTTGCCGGTTTAGTAGGTAACACAAGTTAGAGCGTGCTAAAAATAAAAAAACGCCAACGAGCATGCAAAGCAGCCTAGCAGTTTGAGGCTATTGTACTGATAAAATGCGGCTCAATTGCATCAAATTAGTGCGCGGGCTTTTATTTTTCAATAGCAGTTTTCTCGGCAAGCGGGAAACCCGCACAATGGTTGCCTAATATAAGAGAATCAAACCATGTCGCTATAAAAAAATTTTTATTGTCTGAAAATCTCAGGGTACTAAAGTATGCAGGGTCGAACGACAATAAAAGGCCACCAAGCCAAGTTGGCGCTACATGCGTCAGAAAAGGAGAGGAAAACAATGACACTAAAGATCAGAATGTTCAATAAAGCCAGCGCTGCCATCGTACTTGCGATGGGCTTGGCTTTTTCGGGGGCATCTCATGCGGCTGAACCCGCCGCAAAGCCTGCGCTAACCCCAGATCAGCAAGCCGGTAGAGATATCGCTTTTAGTAAAAGCGAAGGTAATTGCCTTGCTTGCCATGCAATGGCCGGCGGCACTGAGCCTGGGAATGTTGGGCCAATGCTCGTTGCTATGAAAATTCGTTATCCCGATAAAGAGGATCTGTTCAAAGTTCTATGGGATCCGCGTGAGAAATTTGGTCGTGGGATTATTATGCCGCCTTTCGGTGATCACAAAATCTTAACCAAAGAACAAATCAACCAAGTGGTTGATTATTTGTATACCCTCTAAGCGCAGCGAAAAATCTAGCAATTAACAACGAGGAGCTCGTTAGAATGAAAAAATTTGTCCCACCTCTTTTAATCGCCGGGATAATTGCCGGTATGGGCAGTGCTATTGCTGCCGATGTTAAGTTTAATCCGCTCAATAATCCCAGTAATCCTGCTGAATTTGCGAAAGAATTCCGTAATTATTTTTATGAGAATTTCCCGCAAATTAAACACAATGAATACAATATGGGCGTGTATGGCTTCGATAAGGATGCCTATTCTCAATACAAAAATATGATGGAGTTCCCGCCACAAGACGATTACATCGCCAAGGGGAAAGCAATCTGGGAAAGTTACAAACTTCCTGATGGCAAACCCTTATCCTCCTGTGTAGGTGATGCAAAGGGTCTGCGCGCTAAATATCCCTACTTCAATACCAAAGACGGCCAAGTGCATAATCTTGAGCTTGATTTGATTAATTGCCAAAAAAATGCCGGTGTGCCTGAAGATAAAGTGTGGGGTCCCAAACAGGGCTATGCAGATTTAGCAGCTGTATCCGCTTACTTGTCGAGTGAGTCTAATGGCATGACGGTGAATGTGACAATTCCCGACGACCCGCGCGCTACTGAGGCATTTAACAACGGTAAGGGAATGTTTTTTCGGAAAACAGGCCAGCTCAATTTTTCTTGCGCCGATTGCCACATGTACCACGCCACGCAGCGTACCCGATCTGAAACAATGCATACGGGCATCGGTAATACCACGGGGTTCCCTGTATACCGTTACAGTAAGCAAAATATGATTACACTGAACAACCGGTTGTTCGGTTGCATGCGTGATACGCGGACAATTCCATATCCTCAGTATTCGACTCAGTTCCGTGATTTGGAATATTTCTTGGCTTATATCGATAATGGCCAATTGATTAATGGGCCTGCGTTGCGCAAATAATCCCTGAGCACATGGGCTTAATGCCCATGTGCTGAAATGCCTTGTTCTAAAACCCCCGCCTAAGTGATTAGGCGGGGGTTTTGTTTAATCCGCTATGAGCTATGCTTTTTTAAACGGAGTCAGACGGCGGTTATCGCGCCATTTTTAGCCTATTACGATAGCGTGGCTTAAAGATTATCTGATGTTTGCGCGTAAACATGCTGCAAAGTAGGTAATCCCCCCTAAAACTAGCGGTATTCAGAAGTGGAATTTTCTCGTAATCTAAACGTAGGAGATTTCCAATGAAAAAGTCCCGTTATACCCAAGTGGATTACTTGAACAAATTGCCTGAACAAATTGCCCGAGACCGCCCGGGGATCCTCGCGGCAATTCTTGGCGTTCTAAAAAAAGCCCCCAGTGATGGGGGCTTTTTTGCGCGGATTAAAACCCGAATCGGACGGATTTTATCGTGGGATGAAGTTAGTGAATAACTTGATTGTATTGCTGAATACCTGAAATTAACCAATCACCCTGCGCGGTATCTGCCGCATGACGAACATGCCAAATTTCTGCAATGGCTTCGGGTTGACCGTAGTTTTCGCGCACCTGTCCCTGAAAGAGTACGGAGGCTACGACAAAGTTTTGCTCTCGGCTTAAATCTAGTAGTTGGGCATCGAGGTTTTGCACGTCGGTGACATTATTTTCATTGCCAATACGGCTGCGTTCAGCTGCCAGCTCGGTAAATAATTCCGGTGTGAAATATTCACGCATGGCGTTCAATTCGTTGCTATCCCAATGCTTTTGCAAGTTGATGAAATGATTTTTCGCTCCTTGCACAAAATTCTGCTCATCAAACCAATGGGGTGCATCAGTTAAAACTGCCGGTGACGAACGCATAAATGCCTCAGGTGAGTACCCCGTGTTGCCTGTTTGCGCATTCACCCGCCCTTGGTTTGCGCCGACGGGGTTTGTATCGGGAGCGCCGGCGGTTGCGTAAGGGCTGACGGCCGGTGCGGCTGGCTTGCGCAGGGCGCGCACTATGAGGAAGGCGCCAATAGCAAAGGCAATAATGAGCAGGAAGTCCATCGGCTTTAAGCCATCAAATGCGCCACCAAAGAACATGGCTGCCAAAAGCCCACCGGCTGCCAAACCTGCTAAGGGGCCCAGCCATTTGCTGGCGCCACCTGCCGCCGCGGGTGCCGCCGCCGCTGCGCGCCCTGGGGTGGCTGCTGCGGGTGGGGTTGCCTCACGGCTGAAGCTTTGTTTTTGCTGGCCGATATTGCCCCCTGAGCCAATGCGCTTGGCTTCTGCGGTTTGCAGGCCTGAAGCGAACAACAACCCTAGGCTCATAAGCGCAACCGTAAATAAGACCGTGATTTTTTTGGTGAACATTCAATGATCCTGCGCAAATAAAGGAATTGTCATTCTAGAGCCAGCGTTCCGTCGTTGCACGTTAAAGTGTTAACTTTTAGATAGGTTATGTATTTAATTTATAACGAGCAAGGCTTAAATGGCGGCGTGGGTGCTTAAAAACAATCTGTGGGGAATGTTTCGGTCTGTTTATACTCAACAAGGTGAATTTTTTAGACTCACATTGAGGAATGTATGGAATTTTTAACGAATTATGGGTTGTTTTTAGCTAAAACGATGACGATGGTGTTTGCGATTTTGGTGGTGGTAGGTGGTATGGTTGCATTGCGGTCGCGGCAGCGGGATGGCGCGGCGGGGCGCTTTAAGATGATTGAGCTTAATGCGCGGTATCAAGATAACCAAGCCCAACTTGAGCGGGCAATTTTGCCGGCCAAGCAATGGCATAGCCAACAAAAGCTGCGTAAGAAGGAGAAAAAGCGGCGTGATAAACAGCCTGCGGACACGGAATTGCGCACATTTGTTTTGCGCTTTACCGGTGATATGCGGGCGAGCCAAGTTGCGAGTTTGCGTGAAGAAATTTCAACCGTTTTGGCTGTTGCGCGCCCGAAGCTTGATGAGGTGATGGTTTGTCTTGAAAGTGGCGGGGGGCTTGTCACCGCTTATGGTTTAGCGGCGGCGCAATTGGCGCGTGTACGGGCAGCGGGTATTAAGCTGACGGTGACGATTGATAAAGTTGCAGCGAGTGGGGGTTACATGATGGCGGCGGTGGCTGATCATATTGTGGCGGCGCCTTTTGCGATTGTCGGTTCGATCGGGGTGGTGGCGCAAATCCCGAATATTCATCGTTTATTACAGCGTAATGAGGTGGATATTGAGTTGTTGACGGCAGGGCAATATAAACGCACCTTAACGATTTTGGGCGAAAATACGGATGAGGGGCGAGAGAAGTTTCAAGCGCAATTAAATGATACGCATGACTTATTTAAAAACTTTTTGCACGAATATCGCCCGCAACTGGATTTGTCTGTGGTGGCAACAGGAGAGTATTGGTTTGGCATTACGGCGAAGGCTTTGGGGCTAATTGATGAGCTTTCAACCAGTGATGCCTGGATTGAGGCGCAATTTGCCAAGCGCAAGGTGATTGACGTGAGCAAGATGCCGGCGCAAAGTTTAGCAAAGCGTTTGCGCGGCTCGGTGGAGCAGAGTGTTCAGCGCGTGTTGACGAAGTTATTTGATCAAGTGCGTCAAAAATCCATCGATCCACAAGAGCGCTTGTAAAAGCGGCTTTGTGTCCTGTTTAAAGCTTAGGAGTCCATTATGGATGCTGTTTTCCACCCTTTGGTTGATTTATTTGCCCAGCTCGGATTACCCAATACCCCGATTGAAATTGATACGTTTATTGCGCAACACACCCTTGCCCCTGCGGTTGCGCTGGTCGATGCGCCTTTTTGGTCTTCAGCGCAAACGCAATTTTTGCGGGAATCGCTAGAGCAGGATGCCGATTGGGCTGAGGCAGTCGATCATTTGGATGCGTTATTGCGGCACTGAAATTTATTTTTCGGCTAATAAATCGGCTTTAAGTTTTGGCGAGAGCGGGGGTTCCCCAAGCCAAATGCCGAAATAGGCTTGGGCCAACTCGGCATCGTGACTGCTAAACAGTGATTTGCCGTTGTACAACAGCTTCAAGGTTGCAGGTAGCGGATTGGCGCCTTCGTTGGTTGCCGGTTGCCATGTCAACTCGTAGCGATCGCCGGGTTGCACATCCTGCATGGCCGCTTGCAGGGCATCAACTTTGGGTTTGAGCCGTTGCCGCGCCGCGCCGGCGTATTGTTCATCGAGGGCTTTCCAGCTGGCTTTGGCGATATCGGCAACTGAAACTGAGTGGTGATAGCTTAAAACCAGTGCTTTGGGCGTTGTGGCGTCCAAAATATTGGCCGCTGGCGTGCGCGCGGGCGCGTACAGTGCGGCATCGTACACATCAAACCACAGGTAGGTGGCAACCCCATTGCCCATTAGTGGCAAGCTGCTTTTTCCCAGCACGATTTGGGTGGCGGGTGCTTGGTCTGCCGCGTAGGATGCGGCTGTGGCACTGAAACCCAATGCAAGTAAGGCTGCACCTATTCTCGGCATTAGGCACTTTAAAAGAGGGCATGGCTGGGCTGTGGTTGGATGCATGATGGGTCTCACAGATCAGGATCAGTTTTGGTGAAAAATAAGGTCACTTCGCCCACGCGAATGCCAAATTTGCTGACATAAGCGCGGTTCATCATGACATTGGGTGAGGCGCGAACCATCCAGTCATCAAACTTCACATCAATGGTGCTGCCGTTGTAGGGGAGTTTTAAGGTGTAGTGCCAGTTCAGGGCTTGTCCGACCTCGTGCCCATGCGCTACGCCGACAATATCGCCGGCCTTGCCGATATAGCGGTCTTTGCCATCGCGGGTGATATGCCACACGCGCTCGCCCGTTTCTCCATCGTTGTATTTGAACTGCTCGTTGAGCACGAACTCATCGCCGACCTTCTTGCCTGTGATATGCACTTTGAAGATGCGTTTAATTTCGCCCCCGCGCGATTGAAACATCCCGTAAGCGTAGGTGTTCCCGGCGAAGTATTCTTCGAGATTAAATTGAGGTTGGGTTCCTTGGAATTGATTGAGATTCAAGCCGGCGCACCCCGTGAGTGAGAAAATAATGAGTGTTAACAATAGAGTACGTTTCATGAGATTACCTCGTGGCGTGGGTTTTAGGTTGCGGTGAATCGGTATCGGTGAGCTGATTAAAAACAATCCAAGCTGCCAGTAATTTGAACAGTACTGGCAAGCCGCCGTAAATCCAGCCCAGCACGAGGGTATCTTGTGAGTTATTCGATGCGTTGCCGGCTTGGTAACCGGCGAGATTCAATAAGCCAAATCCCAAACCTACGGCAATCGCCAGGGCAAGTTTGGTGACAAGGCCAAATAAGCCAAAAAATAACCCGGTGCGATCACCCGCGCCGGTTTCTGCATCAAAGCCGGCTAAATCGCCTTGAATGGCGGCGGGTAGCGCCATATCCGCACCGAGACTTAAGCCTGTGATGACACAAATTAACCCAAATAAGAGGATGTCGCCGGTGTGTAAAAAAGGCACAAAGGCGAAACTTATTGCCGCTAAGGCAATAGAGAACCCCCAAGCGCGGCGTTTGCCGATGTGGTGGGCGATTGAGGTCCAGAACGGCAACGCCAAAATACCCGCGCCAAAATAGAGCAGCATGAGTACGCCTAAGCTCGTGGCGGCGCCTAATCGGTCGGTAATAAATATAATGAATAAGGCGGCCGGAATTCCATTGGCGAGATTGTTTAAGAAAAAACCGAGCAGCAGGGTGCGCAGCGGTTTATTCGCCCATAACAGCGGCAAGCCTGATATGAGCGCGATAGGACGGCGCTGGTTGCGGCTTTCTGGCACGACGAGAAACAATAAAATTAAGGCCAGTGGCAGGCTTGTGGCGACGATCCAAAACACGGCTGAAAGCACGGCCGAAGGTTCGCTACTGCCCAGAATGAGCGGCAAGGCGGCGGCTAAAATTACGCCCAGTAAGCCTGCGCCTTCTCGCGTTGCTGAAAGGCGGGTGCGGCCATGGGGTGTGGGGTCGGCTTCAGCCCCTAGGCTTAGGTAAGGCAGGCTGATGAGTGTCCAGCCCAAAAACGCCATAAACGCCCAAAAATAGAGATAATTCAAGCCGATGCCAGCTTGGGGCTGCATTAAATAAGCCAGTGAGAGAATGAAAATCGGCAAGCCTATGGCGATTAGGGTTTTGCGCCGATACGGGCCGGGTATTAAATCGGCGTAATAGCCCACAATGGGGTCGAGGATGACATCCCACAGGCGGCTGAGCATGAGTGCTAAACCCACCGCACCGAGCCCTAATCCCAACTGGTTGGCGTAAAACGGCGGCAGATACACATACAGCGGGATGCCCATCAGCGCTAGGGGCAGGCCGGCCAGCCCATAGGCAAAAACCCGGGCGGGTGCGAGCGTGCGCGCTGGGGGTGTGGTGGTCACGCTTGCGCCTGTTCAACAGCGGCCAGAGGAGGTTTTTCTAAGATAACCTGTGCCACATTGATGTGGCCGGCCAAAAACCCCGCTTCACAGTAGGCCAAATAATAAAGCCAGGTTTGGCGGAATTGATGATCGAAGCCTTGGGCTTGCAGCGCTTCGGTTTGTTGGCTGAAAGTGTGCGCCCAGCGGTTGAGGGTGCGGGCATAATCGGCCCCGAATTGGGCGACTTCGGCAACATGCAGGCCGGCTTGTTGCGCTTCGTGATTAAAACGCTCAAGGGTGGGGAGCATGCCACCGGGAAAAATATAGAGCTGAATAAAATCGGGCTCTTTGCGGTAGTGCTCGAAGGCTTTTTCACCGATGGTGATGACTTGAATAGCCGCGCGCCCGCCGGGTTTGAGGCGGTTGTATACGGTTTGAAAATAGGTGGGCCAATACCGCTCGCCGACGGCTTCAAACATCTCAATTGAGACAATATGATCGAATTGGCCGGTTTGGTCGCGATAATCGGTGAGATGAAATTGTGCGCGCGCACTTAAATTGGCGTCACGGATGCGGGCGGTGGCATACGCCTGTTGCTCAGTTGATAGCGTTATGCCGGTGACATTCAAGCCCATCGCGGCCGCCGTTTCGGCAAATCCGCCCCATCCACAACCAATTTCTAAAATATGTTCGCCGGGCTTGGCGTTCAGCCGCGCGAGTAACCGCTGGTTTTTTCGAGCTTGCGCCGCTTCAAGCGGTTCATCGGGGGCGCTGAATATTGCCGATGAGTAAGTCATGCTGGAATCGAGCCAGAGCGCGTAAAAATCATTGCCCAAATCATAATGCGCTGAAATATTGCGTCGGCTGCCGCGTTTGTGATTGGCGCGCAACGCATGTTGCACTCGATGGAGGAGCCTCGCCCAAAACCCGGCGCGTAAATCGTCGTGCAGACTATCGAAGTTGCGCGCGCCAATCTCCAGCAGCCGGCTTAAGTTATCGGTCGAGAAATCGCCTTGGATATAGCCTTCAGCGATACCAATATCGCCGAGCCGTGCGAGCCGGCTAAATAAGCGGGTGGGGTGATGTAGCCGCCATTGTGCACTGAGCTCGGTGTGGCTAGTGCCGCAAAATACGCGCTCAACCCCCTCGTCGGTAATCACGCGAATTTGACCTACGCGCAATGAATCCAGCAAAGTTTCTACCCAACGCGCGGTGAGTGGCAGCGCAAACGCGTCTGATTTTAGGGTTTTGGTTTGACTGAGGGGCATGAGCTGATCTCCTGTGAAGGTTTGGGCGGTGCGGTATGAAATACCCCGCCTTTAAGCCAAATTTTGAGTGCCTGCCAATGAATCAGGCCAATCACTTTGAAGGTTAAAAATGGGATACGCAGGGCTTCACGCCATAAGCTGGCATTACTCAAGGTGCCTCGGTGGGCGTTGTGGGTGGCAATCAGGGTGAGAACTTCGCCTTCTGGGGCGAGACTGGTTTCACGAATTGAAACGCTCAATCGTGAGTTGGGCTCATCTAAGGGGCGATTGATGCGAAAGTGATAACGCATGTTCATGTCCAAAAAAGGCGAGACATGGAATACCTTGTCGGCTTGAGCAGTAAACGGGGTGGATAGCGGGGCGCCCTCATCGTGGAGCAGATAGTGGTGGCATTCGCCAAAGGTGTTGCTTACCTCACAATTAATCGCCACGAGCTCGTCGGCTCCGTTAAAGCAATACCACACGGTGAGTGGGTTGAATTGATAGCCCAGCACGCGGGGGTAGGTGTTAATCAGCACGCGACCTGTGGTGATGTCGATGCCTACATCCGCGCAGGCTCGGTTTATCCAATCGCGTAAAGAAACCCCCGCTTGGCGCGCACCTAAATCGCGCTCATTAATCGAAAATAAGTTAAAGCGATTGGCCGATAGCCAGCGTAATTGCGGGAAATTGGCTGAAAAATCATCTAAATCAACTAATAAGCTAAAAACACGGTATTCAAAGCGATAAGCCGGCCCCTGCATCCGCTGATGCATGACCTTGCCAATATATAAACCGGTGGTGTTCATGCGGGGGGCTCCCAGGGCGGTGTGATGCCAAATTTTGCCGCCACATTGACCGCCGAGCGCAAACCATCTTCATGAAAGCCAAAACCCGTCCAAGCGCCCGCGTAATAACACTGCCGATGGCCTTGCAAGCTCGGCAATGCCGCTTGGGCGGCATGGGTGTGCGCATCAAATACGGGGTGATGGTAGGTAATGCGTTGCCGGGTGAGCTCGGCGCGGGGCGGGCTGAAGGGATTGAGGGTAACGAGCCACGGCGTGGAGGTGGATAAATTTTGTAGGTGATTCATCCAATAGGTGACGGCCACCGCGCGCGTTTGTGCAGTTTTGGTGCGGCCCAAATAATTCCAGCTCGACCAAACCTTGCGCCGCTTCGGCATTAAATCGAGATCGTTGTGCAAATAGACCGTGTTTTCTTGAAACTGAAAGGCGCCTAAAATTTCGTTTTCACGCGCATCAGGTTCAGCCAGCATGGCGAGGGTTTCATCGGCGTGGCTGGCAAACACGCAAGCATCAAAGTGCTGATTGATTTGTGGCAGAAAAACCCCGCCATCACCCCGAATCACTTGGGCTATGGGCGAGTCGGTAACCGCGGTAAATCGATTAGCTTGGCGCAATGCTTCAACATAGCGATTCGAGCCGCCTTGAATCGTTTCCCATTGGGGCCGATCTTGCACGTTCATTAACCCGTGGTTTTCAAAGAATTGCAAAAAGCTCAAAGCAGGAAATTTCAGCATGATTTGCGGCGGGCAAGACCAAATAGCCGCGGCCATGGGTAATAAATAATCTTCCCGTAGACCGGCTCCCAATTTGAGTCGATCCAAAAAATCGCCCAGTGATTCGGCCGATTCGGCGCGTGTTGCGCATTTTTTTGCTTCAATAAGCATCGCTTTGCCCGCTCGATTGAAGCGCAGAATATCTTGCACCATGGTTAAAAATCTGGGGCGCAGCAGATTGCTTTTTTGCGCAAAGAGCGTTGATAAATCACTACCGCCATATTCCATGCGCCCTTGATCGAGGCTTACGCCAAACGACATTTCGGTGGGTTGCGTTGGGATGTCAAGGTGCGCTAGTAAACCGGTGAGATGCGGGTAATTGGGGCGATTAAACACGATGAATCCCGTGTCGACTGCTACGGTTTGCGCCGCATCGGCCAAGGTGTGGGTATGGGTGTGGCCACCTAAATAGCTATTTTTTTCAAACAAGGTGACCTCATGCCGCTCGCCAAGCAGCCAAGCGGTTGCAATCCCTGCAATACCTGAACCAATCACAGCGATTTTTAGTGAGTTTTGAATAGGAAGGGCTGTGGGGCTTGTCATAAGTTTTTTGCCAAAATTGCGCGATCAATCGCCCCGGTTTTTTGGGGCGATTGATCGCGGGATAAATTAAAAATCATAGAACCCCTGCCATTGTATAGCTTACGTATAGTTTATGTATATCCTATGTATGGCTGTTGTGCAATTAGGCATTTATGCGGAGTGCCGGCATCAGTTGCCCAGCAAGGCACTAAGGCGTGCGGTTTTTGCACCCAGCAGCACGGGAATCAACCCGATGACTTATCTACGCCGGGCGTTTGCTTTTGGGTGCCGTGATTTTAAAAAAAATCCCCGCGAAGAGAATGCCTGCGGGGATGATGCAATGAATGAGATAACTCGGGTCGAACTGAGCCCCAGTAGCGCAGCCGGCGTTTAGCCCTTACGCTTTTCGATCATTTGATGGATGAGCGGAGTTAGGATTAAATCCATGGCGTAGCTCATTTTGCCACCAGGTACCACAATGGTGTTGTAGCGCGACATGAATGATCCGGGGATCATCGACAGCAGGAAGGGGAAATCCGCCCCCGCTTTAGCCGGCTGGCTGAAATGGATGATAACCAAGCTTTCATCAGGCGTCGGAATATCGCGCGTAATGAATGGGTTTGAGGTATCCACTGTGGGCACACGCTGGAAATTAATATCGGTGCGTGAGAATTGCGGGGTGATGTGGTTGATGTAATCGGGCATGCGGCGCAGGATGGTATCCACTGTGGCTTCCGCCGAATAGCCGCGCTCGGCGTTATCACGGAAGATTTTTTGGATCCATTCCAAATTCACAATCGGCACAACGCCGACCCCTAAATCAACATGGGCGGCGGCATCCACGGAATCGGTTTTCACTAAGCCATGCAAGCCTTCGTAAAACAATAAATCGGTGCCACTGGGAATATCTTCCCACGGGGTAAATTCGCCCGGTTTAAGGCTGGTGTTTAAGCGGGCATTATGTTCGAGCGCCTCTTGATCGCTATGAATGTAGTAGCGCTTTTTGCCGGTGCCCGATTCGCCATAGGTTTTAAACAGCTCGGCCAATTTATCGAAATGGTTGGCTTCGGGGCCAAAATGCGAAAACGAGAAATTACCCGCCGCTTCGGCTTTTTTGACTGCCTCACGAAATTCCATGCGCGATAAGCTGTGAAAGCTATCGCCTTCAATCACCACGGGGGTTAAATTTTCACGGCGGAAAACTTGCTCGAATGCGCGCTTAACGGTGGTGGTGCCGGCGCCGGATGAACCGGTTACGGCAACGACGGGATGCTTAACGGACATAGTTGCTCCTAAACTCAAAGATAAAAAAGAATCACATTGGATCATATCTCGCCTGCGCGGCAAGGGCTGATCAAATGCGACTAACAGATGACAAGTACTGAGCATTGCGATATTAGGCGTTTATCAGCAGTCGGACAAGCCAAACGAGTGCAAAATTTTGCGCGTGGGTACCACAAGCCAGTGGCCGCCTTGCACTTGGAACCTGTGTACGATCTTGATCAACCAATGCAGTGCAAATGTACATAGGCCGAACAAGTGAAGCATAGATAAGCAAAACGCACCCTTTGAGGACGATTTTTGCGCTGAAATCGGCCGTTAAGCGAAATCGTATAGGGGTTTTTAGAACGCGGCGCGCCGATACAGCAAATCAAAGACGGCGTGGCTTAGGCGAATGCCCCGTCGCTCAAATTTAGTTTCTGGCCGCCAAGCGGGGCGTGCCGCTTCGCCGATGCCGCCATGTTCGGCCATAAAGGCCGGGTGCATGTCCAGTACAGCGCGCATGTGCTCGGCATACGGTGCCCAATCGGTGGCGCAATGCCAAAGCCCTGTGGGTTTTAATTTGGCTGCGATGAGGTCAGCAAAGGGCGGTTGGACAATCCGGCGCTTGTGATGGCGCGCTTTGTGCCATGGGTCGGGAAAATACAGCAAGAGGCGATCAAGGCTATGGTTTGGGATGCGTTGCCGCAAAAACGGCACGGCATCTTGCGCTACGATGCGGATATTGGTTAACCCTAAACGCTCAATGCCGAGCAAGAGCTGCCCTATGCCGGGTCTGTGCACTTCTATGCCGATAAAATCTTGCGTTGGCGCGGCGGCGGCCATGGCGAGCAAGCTTTCACCATTGCCAAAGCCAATTTCCAGTGTGCAGGGCGCAGTGCGGCCAAATACTTGGGTTAAATCGAGTAAAGCGCCTTGGCCGGCCAATTCAACCGCGGGCAGTCGCGCTGTTATGGCGCGGGTTTGCGCGCCAGTGAGCCGCCCTTCTCGGCGAATAAATGAGCGAATCGCCCGCTGCGCAGGATTTGGGGGCGCATTTGGCGTGGGTGCAGCTTGGCTCTCGGTGGGCTGATTTTTCATGCCTGCGCTCAGAAAAAAAGGCCATCAACGGGCGATGAGGCGCTCGCAAAGCGTTTGCGCGGCATGCGTCCGGCTAAAAAGGCTTCTCGCCCCGCTTCGATGGCTTTTTTCATGGCGGAGGCCATGAGTATGGGGTTTTTAGCGGCAGCAATCGCGGTATTCATTAAAACGCCATCGCAGCCCAGTTCCATCGCAATGGCCGCATCGGAGGCGGTACCAACGCCGGCATCAACGATAATCGGCACTTTGGCATTTTCGATGATGGTGAGCAGATTGTATTTGTTTTGAATGCCTAAGCCTGAGCCGATGGGTGCGGCAAGGGGCATAACGGCCACGCAGCCGATTTCTTCAAGCCGTTGGCATATGATCGGGTCATCTGAGGTGTATACCATGACTTCAAAACCATCAGCGACCAAAATTTCGGCGGCTTTCAGGGTGGCGGTTACATCGGGGTAGAGGGTTTTGGCATCGCCTAAAACTTCTAATTTAACAAGGTTATGGCCATCTAATAGCTCGCGAGCCAGCTTGCAGGTGCGCACCGCATCCTCGCTGGTGTAGCAGCCGGCGGTGTTGGGCAAAATGGTGAAGCGATCGGGCGTTAAAATGTCTAGTAAGTTGGGCTCGCCGGGGTTTTGCCCAATATTACTGCGCCGGATGGCGACCGTGACTATTTGGCTGCCTGCGGCTATTGAGGCAGCTTGCGTTTCGGCCATGTCTTTGAATTTGCCCGTGCCGGTGAGCAGGCGGGAATGAAATTGACGGCTGCCGATAGTTAAGATGTCGGGGGGTGTTGTCATATTTAAAATTCTCAAGTAATAAATTAAGTTAATCGCGTGGGCAACCTTACGCCCCCACTTTATTTTATTCAACCCAGCTTAAGCGCTGATCAGTGGGTTTGCGCGGGGGGATTCTCACCCAAAGGGTTCGGGTTGAGCGTGCAGGGATGGTGATCGACAAGGAGGGCATCCTGCGCATGGTTCAGCCGGATGACGGCCAGAAATTGCTGTGAAACCACATCTCCCGAGCGGCACAGTGCACTGCGCACAATCTCGCCGACTTCGGTATCCGGTTGATTGGCCGAATAAATCAGCGTACCCGGGGTGAGTAGTTGGGGGTGGGTTGTGTGCCCCATCATCATGCGCCGGTTAGATTTGCCCAAATAATGAAGCCGAGCAATCACTTCTTGGCCGGGATAACAGCCTTTTTTAAAACTCACGGCGGCAAGCAGATCAAGGTTCACCCACTGAGGAACAAACTCAAGATAGGTCGCGGGGTGGATTTCTGGCAGGCCATCATGAATCTCGGCGCAATCCCACACGGTCTGTGTAACAAAAATTGAGCCGAGGGCTGCAATGCGCTCCGCGAGCAAAGCGAGGGGGGCGAGCGAGCCTTGAATCGATAGCCGTGGGTTACCAGATTGATGCTCCCAAGTGGCAATTAGGCCATCGGCAAGCATGATTTGTTGATGCAAGCTTTGCGGCTCGCGATCGATGGCTAATGCCGCGAGTAGATCCTTGGTTGGATTAATGAGGCCGATAAAACCCCAATCGTCTGCCAAAGTGAGGCTAAGCTTTCGCCGCAAAACATACAGTTTTAAGGTTTTGAAGAGGTCGGCTCGAAGCGCTTGTGGCACGGTGAGATGATAAGCCAAGCCCTGCGGGGTGTGCTCGGGGTGCACTGTGAGGGTCGAGAGTATGCGCCCCTTGGCGTTACACAAGGCGCTTAGCGTGGCCTGTGTAGGGCTTAAAGTTAAAATTTCCTGCGTGAGCATAGCTTGCAAAAAATCAGCTGCCTCAGAGCCTGCAACCTGAATACTGGCGCGCAAATTTAAAGCCAGCCAGCCGGTTTCATCGGGTTTAAGATCGTCTTTGGCGGAGGGCTGGGCGTGCAAAAATTGGATCCACGCAGTATTCATAAGCATCAATGTTAAATTTAATAAAGAGCTTAAGGATAGCATTGACCTGTGGCTTGGGCACAGCTTTGTGCACCGGGCAGGTGAAGTTGGTTTTTTATAAGGCGGGGTGTTTGGATGAAAACTGAAACGTGGTCGGCCGCGCTTTGGCCCGATAAAAATTTAATCCGCTTGGGCTGGTTTATGCAGGGCATGGCGGCGTTGGCGCTGGGTTTGTGTGGCGTGGCTTTAAATTTACCTCTGGCTGTTTCGGTGGGTATGGGGGGCGTTGCTGCAGTGGCTTTTATGCGCTTTGGGTGTCATCGGCCGGCTGTTTGGTCTGAGCGTGGGCAGTTAAGCCTGGCGGCAGGGCGCGGTCGGTGGCAAGGGGCAGAGGGTGGCAGCTTAGATGGATCGTTACGCTGGCTCTGGACTGGGCGCTCCCTTGTGGGGCTGGTGCTGGTAGATCACGAGGGTCGGCAAAAAGCGCATTGGCTAACGCAAGCACGCATGGGGGCTATTGCATGGGGGCAGTTGCAACAATGGCTGCGTGTGGCGAATACCCCTGCGTTGCCGCGTTGATTTAGTATGTTTTTGAAAGCGCTAATAACTGCTGGTGGCGTTGCTGCACAAGTGTTTTAAGCGCAGTTAAATCACCGGTGTTATCTAACCAGTCATCCACGAGGGGCGCGCGCTGTTCATCGGTGCTTTGTGCGGCCAGCATTTGGCTTGCCAGTGCCGTGTCAATGCCGGGGCGCTGCCGGAGGCGTTCTCGTTGGAGTTCTGGCGTAGCGCGAATGCCAATGACATGGTTTAACCATTGGTAATGGGGCGTCACTGGAGGTTCGGCTAGCAGCGCTACCACCACGACCACATAGGGTGAGTGAATTGCCGCGTTGATGGCGCGTTGGTAGGCGAGTGCTCGAATCGCGGGGTGTAAAATGGACTCAAGCTGCGCCCGCGCGATGGGATCGTTGAATATGATGCGGCGCAAGGCCGCTCGATCAAGCTTGCCATCGGGGGTGATTAGGTTTTGCCCAAAAGTTTGGGCAATCGAGGCAAGGGCAGGCTGGTGCGGCGCCGTGAGTTCTCGGCTGAGCAGATCGGTGTCGATAATGGGAACGCGCTCTTGGGCTAAAAATTGGGTGACTGTGCTTTTGCCACTCGCAATGCCGCCGGTTAAGCCAACAATGAAGCTCATGATTTCTCCCGTGATGCCTTTGCGCCTGGTGGCAGTCGTTTTGCGTGATCGACTGGTTAATGGAGCCCCGTGCTGCTGAGATAAAACCGCAAAATGGGCTCACCCAAATAGAAACTTAGCAGCCCCGCGCTGGCAAGATAAGGGCCAAAAGGAATGGGGATGCGTTGATCGTGCTTTAAAAATAACACCATAGCAATGCCCACCACGGCGCCTACACCGGCTGAAAGGACTAAAACCAACGGCAGTTGCTGCCACCCCAGCCAAGCGCCTAGAGCGGCGAGCAATTTAAAATCGCCATAACCCATGCCTTCGCGCCCGGTGGCTAATTTAAACGCCCAATACACGCTCCATAAAGCAAGATACCCGGCCACAGCACCGATGACCGCCGTTTGCAGCGATAGGGTTGAGCCTGTGCCCATTAAGGCCAAGAGAATGCCTAGCCACATCAACGGGATGGTTAAAATATCAGGGAGTAAGGTCGTTTTTAAGTCGATTATGGCGGCGGCAAGTAACACCCAGCCAAAAACCATCGCCGCGAGCGCAGCACTGGAGGCGCCAAATTTCCAGGCCGCAAGGAGGGTAAGCAGGCCGCTGAGTAATTCAACGAGGGGGTATTGAATGCTGATTTTATGCCCGCAGTGCGCGCATTTGCCGCGCAAAGCCAGCCAGCTCAAGATCGGGATATTTTGCCAGGATTTAATCGGGGTTTGGCAATTAGGGCAGGCTGACCTTGGGGTTATGAGGTTATAGACCGGGGGCTGCGTTGGGTTTGGCTCTGGTGGAATTTCAAGCAGCTCGCGGCAATCCTGCGCCCAACCCCGCTCCATCATGAGGGGAAGCCGGTGGATCACCACATTAAGAAAGCTGCCTACAAGTAAGCCCAATACCCCAGCAAAGATTAACCAAGCGAGAGGATATTGCGCAAAAAAACTCGACCACGTGAAGAGGATGCTCATGATTAAACGCTGCTTTTGCGCGGCATTAAACCACGGAACCCAGTTTGAAAATGGGCAGGTACATGGCGATCACCAAGCCACCGACCACCACCCCGAGGAATGCCATAATCATGGGCTCAAGCAAGCTTGCCATGGCATCGACCATGTTATCGACTTCTTCTTCATACATATCCGCCACTTTGCCGAGCATGGTGTCTAACGCGCCGGTTTCTTCACCAATGGCAACCATTTGCACCACCATCACGGGGAATAATTTGGATTGCTGCATGGCTACTTTAAGCGGTGAGCCGGCTGCGATAATGTCGCGCATGTTCATGACGGCATCACTGAACATCGCATTCCCAGTAGAGCCAGCCGTAGGCGGCATGGCTTCAACGAGCGGCACCCCGGCTGAAAACATGGTGCTCAACGTACGGGCAAAACGCGCAATGGCGGCTTTTTCGGTGAGCGGGCCGAAAATGGGCATTTTGAGAATCATGCGATCCAGAAAATGATTGAACGGATCCGAGCGGCGTTTTACATAAGTAAACAAGAAAATGGCCAAGCCGATGCTGCCAAAGATTAAGTACCAGTATTTTTGGAATGCTTCGGAAAGCCCAATCACAAACAAGGTAAAAGCGGGCAAGGTGGCGCCAAAACCATCAAATAGCTCTTTAAATTGCGGAATCACGAAAATCAGTAAAATGGCTGTAACCACGAAGGCCACCACCACAACGGCGATCGGGTAGAACAAGGCTTTTTTGATTTTGCCTTTAAGGCTTTCGCTTTTTTCTTTATAAACGGCGATGCGGTCGAGCACGAGTTCAAGCGAGCCTGAATCCTCGCCCGCCCGCACGAGGTTAACAAAGAGTTCATCAAAGTATTTGCGGTGTTTATCCAGCGCATCGGCGAGGGTTAAGCCGCTTTCCAGATCATTTTTAACCGTGGTAACCAGTTCTTGCATGGCAACTTTTTCAGCACTTTGGGCAATGATGTCCAAGGCTTGCACAATAGGTAATCCGGCCGTCATCATGGTGGCCAGTTGGCGGGCAAAAACCGAAATATCTTTCGCGTTGATGGTGCCCGTATTGGCAAAGAGTGGCTTGGGTTTTTTCTTGACGCGGATAACGGTTAGCCCTAGGCGGCGGACTTCCGCGCGCACGACCATCTCGTTAAACGCGCTCATCTCACCTTTAACGAGTTTGCCATCCTTGTTTTTTGAGTCGTAGATAAAGACGGTCTTCTCGTCTTTTCTCGATTTTTTATTTGCGCTTGCTGCAACGGCCATGGTGTTCTCCCTTAATCCTTGGTCACCCGATTGAGTTCTTCGAGGCTTGTGAGGCCGGCTTTCACTTTGCGAATGCCGGATTGCCTTAAATCATTAATGCCTTCTTTGGTTGCCTGTTCGGCTAATTCAAGCGCGTTACCCCCGCGCATAATAATTCGTCCCATTTCTTCTGAAACGGGCATGACTTGATAGATACCCATGCGACCGCGATAGCCATTGGTGCATTGATCGCAGCCGACGGCTTTAAAAATTTTTAAGCCCGATTGGACATCGATGGGACTAAACCCTTCGCGCAGTAGTTCTTCATCTGGGATGTGATCGACTTTTTTGCACGCGTTGCACAGCCGCCGTGCCAGACGTTGCGCGATAATTAAATTGACCGATGAGGCAATATTATAGCCCGGCACGCCCATGTTCATAAGGCGGGTTAAGGTTTGTGGCGCATCATTGGTGTGCAGGGTGGAAAGCACTAGATGGCCGGTTTGGGCGGCTTTAATAGCAATTTCGGCGGTTTCTAAATCTCGAATCTCGCCTACCATGATCACATCAGGATCCTGTCGTAAAAATGCGCGCAACGCAGTGGCAAACGTGAGACCAACTTTGGCATTCACATTCACCTGATTAATCCCGGGCACCACGATTTCGGCCGGATCTTCGGCGGTAGAAATGTTGCGATCCATCGTGTTGAGCACATTCAGACCCGTGTAGAGCGATACGGTTTTACCGGAACCGGTAGGGCCGGTAATGAGAATCATGCCGTAGGGGCGGTTGAGCGCCTTGAGATAAAGCTGTTTTTGATCTTCCTCATAGCCCAAAGAATCAATGCCGAGTTGGGCGCTGGTGGGGTCGAGAATACGCAGAACCATCTTCTCACCAAATAGGGTGGGGCAAGAATTCACGCGAAAGTCGATCGAGCGCCCGGCCGATAATTTAAGTTTAATTCGGCCGTCTTGCGGTATGCGGCGCTCGGAGATGTCCATGCGGCTCATAACTTTAATCCGCGAGACGATGCGGTCAGCAAGCTGGCGGGGCGGCGGCGGCACTTCCGTTAAAATGCCATCAATGCGTACGCGGATACGAAACTGCTTTTCATAGGGTTCAATATGAATATCGGAGGCTTTGCGGCGAATGGCATCGGTGAGCACTTTGGTGACAAATTTGACGACAATATCGTCTTGGAGTGGATCGTCACTTTTTTCATCGGTGGCGAAGTTTTCGCCTTCAATTTGAATGTTTGCGAGGTCATCATCGAGATCGGCCATGCCGGCCATGGCATTATTGGCGGCCTCTTCCAGCAGGCGAGCAATTTTGGTGGCCTCGGCTACCACAACATCAATTGTTAAATTGGTACTAAAGCGGAAATTCTCCAAAATACCCAAATCCGACGGATCGGCCATGGCGACGGTAAGACGGCGCCCGCGTTTGCGCAAGGGTAGGGCATTGCCATTTTCCAATAGTTTGGCCGGTACGATGGTAATGGGTAAATCAGAGGTGTCGAAAGAATCTAAATCAATTTGCGGCAAGCCATAATTTTGCGAGGCAGCGCGGGCAATTTTAATGGCAGACACCCCATTGGCCATGAGCGTTTGCAGCAAGGGTTCTTTGGTAGTGCGAGATTTTTCAAGAAGCTCCAGCGCACGGTCAGGTTCAATAACTGCCGTTTTAACTAGAGCCTGCAAAAGGCCGGTAATTGCGGGAGGAGTCATAGCGATGGGTAACCATTAATTCCGTTTAAAGGCAAGGGTTGCATACTATAGTTAAACCTTGGGTGGTGCCAGCGTGTTTTATGCATCATGGTTTGTACTGAGCGCGCCGGCGATCCCTTCGAGCGCCGCTAGGCGGGCTTTGAGCTGCCGATTTTCTTCTTTTAGCTGCATAAGATCAGAAACATCGTGTTGCACCCCAATAAAATAAGTGAGCTGATCGGCCTCGTTAAATATGGGTGTGATGGAGAGTTCATTCCAAAATAAACTACCATCTTTGCGGTAATTTCGCACGGTGACGCGGGTGGGGCGACCCTCGCGGATAGCAGCTTTAACTTCGGCTAACGCGACTTGATCTCGATCATCGCCCTGAAGAAAGCGGCAGTCTTGATACAAAATTTCATCGGCAGTGTACCCCGTTAGGTGTTCAAACGCGGCATTGGCGTAAATGAGTATGTTGTCGCCACCTTCTTGTTCAGCAATAACAATGCCATCGTTGGATGAATCCACTGCTTTTTGCAGTAATTGGGAATCCAGCATCAAATGCCCACCTTAAAAACGCGTTATGAATATCGCACAGAATCATACCAGTATCCGTGCTGGGTTTGAGGGGTCTTAGCTGTTCATTTTGGGGATAAAAAAATCAAAAAATGTGGCATTAGGCTAATTTTTTGCGTAAATAATGTTGGCAATGGCTCACATCCCCTTGGCATACCCCTGAGGCGGTGAGGTTTACGGGGTGTTCATCGGGTAAGAGTTGACACCAATGCAGCTCGGTGGTGCCCGAGAGTCGCCCGCTGGGTGGCGCGGCGGTGGTATCGGCGGGGTTAAGTAGCCGTATCCAGTGACGTGCTTGCCATCGATTGCAAAGCCGGGCACGCTGGGCTTGGGATAGGGTGGGTGGCAGGATTTTTACATTGAATGAAGAGGCTAGGCTCATAATAAGCCAGAATTCTTTAGCTATAATCGGGCGGTCAGTTTCCCAGGTATCAACCAGCGTGAGCGGGTGTTGGCTATCGGGTGTGTGTGCGTTTTGAAATAGCCACCACTCAAGGCGGCTGCGCACATACTGGCTATACCAATGCAGGCCTAAGTCTCGATCTGGCCACGCCTCGCGCTGTTCAAGCTCGTGCAATCCTTCAATTAAAATGGCGCGCAGCACGACCTCGGTAGGCAGCCAAATTAACGCATGATGTTCCACTGCTTTGAGTGCTATTGCATCGAGGTGCAGCACGGCAGTTTTCACTCGTTCGAGAAGGTCATTCACTTGGCCGAGGCTTTGTGGGCTTGGTTCAAACAAAGCAGGTTGGCTGCATTGTTCAGCCAAGGCGGCCTTAGGCTTGGGCGGTTGTAGGAAGTCAGGCTCAGGGGGGCTGGGTGTTTGTTGGGCTTCACGTTCAAGCAATACGGCAATTTGCGAAAATCCCATGCCTTGGGCTGACATAGACTTAACCCGTTGAATTTTTTGAATATCTTCTGGGCTGTATAATCGGTGGCCGGAGGGTGTGCGGATGGGGCAAATCAGTTGATAGCGCCGCTCCCAAGCGCGCAGCGTTATGGGGTTGATTCCGGTGAGATGCGCCACCGCACGGATGGGAAACAGCCCGTCCTCTTGCCGAACGCATTCATCTAGCTCGTGCTGATCGTCTTTGAAATCAATCGGTTGATCGGTTTCAAGGCTGCGTGCTGCTGCGGGCTGTACGTGATGCAAAGCGGGATCGTTCATGCCGGTCTCATGGGGATAGGTTTGGTGTATAACTTTTGTATCGAAATTGTAGCGGGCTTTGGGCGATTAACAAGCGCTGTTTGGGGTTTAAGGTATAGCGGCCGGAGAATCGGCTATGCTCAAAATAAGCCATTAAGGAGTGAGCGTTATGTCTAATAATTCGGGAATTAATCTGGATGAGCCGCAAGCCGGCTCGCCAAACCCTGCGCTCTTTGACGCATTGCAAGTGGCGCGCATGGGCACAACTGCGTCTCCCCGGGTGACATGGATTGTGGGTGCCAGCAGCGGTATTGGCCGGGCATTGGCCGATGAGCTGGTGTTGCGGGGCGATGCGGTTGTGGTTTCGGCGCGCAGCATGGCGCCATTGCTTGAGCAGGCAGTCATCCAGCCGCAACGCATCATGCCGATTGCGGTTGATGTGACCGATTTGGCGAGTTTAGAGCGTGCGCTAACCCAAATTTTAATGCATTGGGGGCGGGTGGACCGCGTGATTTTAAATGCGGCTGATTATGCGCCCATGAGTTTGGCAGAATTTAATCCTGACGTGTTTGAGCGCTTAATGCGGATTAATTTTATGGGGGTTATTTATGGCATTGAAGCAGTGCGGGGCTATTTTTTAGCGCGCGGTGCGGGGCAAATAATTATTACGGCCAGCGTGGCCGGCTACCGGGGGCTGCCTTATGCGGCGCCTTATGGCGCAACTAAGGCGGCGCTCATTAACATGGTTGAATCTCTGGCGCCTGAATTTGCTGCTTTAGGGGTTCGGTTGCGCGTGATTAACCCAGGCTTTGTACGCACGTCGCTTACCGCTAAAAACACGTTTACCATGCCGGGTATCATTGAGCCGGCGCAGGCAGCTTTGCACATTGCGCGTCAATTAGAGGGCAATCGGTTTGAGATATTGGTGCCGCGTGGTTTTGGTTGGCTGATGAAGCTTATTCGTGTTTTGCCTTATCCCATTTTTTTTGCCTTAACGCGACGGATGTTGAAAAAATGACGAACCCAGCGGCGCAAAGCCCCATTTTAGCGACGGCAATTGAGCGGTTCGTGCACGTGATGAGCACCCTGAATGCCGATAATGTATCTGAGTTGAAATGGCTGTTTACCGAATCGGCGCGATTCAAAGATCCCTTTAATGATGTGGTAGGCCGTGCGGCGATTGAGCGGGTTTTTACCCATGGTTTGAAACAATGCCCCGCGTTGCGCTTCGTGGTGGATGAAATTGCGCCCGTGACCCCCAGCAACCCATCGGCTGGCGTGGTGTTTTTTTATTGGCGGTTTCTCTGTGGTGGCCTTAACGCTGCGCCCGAGGCGCTCTACATTACCGGCGTGAGCCGGGTGGTATTCGATGCCGATGGGCTGGTGTGCGAGCATATCGATTTTTGGGATCCGGCCGAGCAGTTATATAGCCGTGTGCCCGTGCTTAACGGGTTGATGGGGTGGATTCGCCGGCGATTATCGGCGCGGTGATGGGTTAACGTGCTTGACCAATTTTGATGCAGCGGCTATTTTTACGCCACTATGTTGATTATTGCTTGCTCACCAAAGTGTTTTTTTGCACTGAACAGTTCTGTTCGGGCGTGTTTGGGTGCGCGTTGCAGCCTGCGTCGACTGCCGCTGCGCGGCAAATAATTCTTGCCTGACGAGGCTAAACGTCGCCTATAAAATCCCCAAAAATTCGATATCGACAGCGTGATAAACCGCTTGTTGTGGAGTCAGCATGATGAATCAGTCAGCACAAATCCCTAACTTAATTATTTTTGATACCACCTTGCGGGATGGCGAGCAAAGCCCGGGCGCCGCCATGACCCGCGATGATAAGTTGCGTATTGCGCGCCAATTAGAGCGCTTGGGCGTTGATGTCATCGAAGCGGGCTTTGCCGCCGCGAGTGATGGCGATTTCGCTGCCATTCGGGCGATTAGTGAAACCATTGAAAACAGCACGATTTGCTCGCTTGCACGCGCCAATGAGCGCGATGTCCGTCGAGCGGGCGAGGCAATTGCGCCGGCTCCGCGCAAGCGTATTCACACGTTTATTGCGACCAGCCCCATCCATATGGAAAAAAAGCTCCGCATGACCCCCGATGAAGTGGTCGAGCATGCGGTGCGGGCTGTGAAATTGGCGCGCACCTACACCGATGATGTAGAGTTTTCAGCCGAAGATGCCGTGCGCTCCGAGATGGATTTTTTGGTGCGGGTGTTTGAAGCCGCCATCGAAGCCGGCGCCACCACCTTGAATGTGCCAGATACGGTCGGTTATGCCACGCCCGCCGAGTGGGGCGCGCGTATGAGTGAGTTAATTGCCCGCACGCGCGGCGGCAATCAGGTGATTTGGTCTACTCATTGCCACAACGATTTGGGCATGGCGGTTGCCAACTCGCTTTCGGCGGTATTGGCTGGCGCACGGCAAGTGGAGTGCACCATTAATGGCTTAGGGGAGCGGGCGGGCAATGCCGCGCTTGAAGAGGTGGTGATGGCCGTGCGCACCCGCCGCGATGTATTTAAGTTAGATACCCGAATTGACGCGACTCAAATTGTGCCCACTTCTAAATTAGTTTCCACCATCACAGGTTATCCCGTGCAGCCGAATAAGGCGATTGTGGGTGCTAACGCCTTCGCGCATGAATCGGGTATTCACCAAGATGGCGTGCTCAAGCACCGCGAAACCTACGAGATTATGCGGGCAGAAGATGTGGGTTGGAGTACGAATAAATTATCACTTGGTAAATTATCGGGTCGTAATGCGTTCCGTTCGCGCTTGGTTGAACTCGGCATTGAGCTTGCCAGTGAAGAGGTGTTAAACGATGCGTTTCGTCGCTTTAAGGATTTAGCCGATAAAAAGCGTGAAATTTTTGATGAAGACATTCAAGCCTTGGTCTCTGAAGTGCACGAGGATCAGATCGAACGGCTTAAATTGGTATCGCTTAAAGTCTGCTCTGAGACCGGCGAGGTGCCGAGCGCGCACTTGGTTATTGCCCTTGATGGGGTGGAGAAATCGGCCACCGCGCAGGGGGCAGGCCCCGTTGATGCTGCGTTTGTTTGCATTGAATCGATGATGCAATCCAATGCAACCTTGCAACTGTATTCGGTGAACAACATTACCAGCGGCACCGATGCGCAGGGCGAGGTGAATGTTCGCTTAGAACGTGCCGGGCGGATTGTAACCGGGCAAGGCGCTGATACCGATATTGTGGTGGCCTCGGCTAAAGCGTATCTCAATGCGTTAGATCGGTTGCACAAACCGGCCGAACGCGCGCACCCTCAAATGGGGGATGTGTGATCGCCGCCTTGCGTTCGGCGAGCTTTGGTGGCTTGGTGTTATGGCCGAAAAGCTGAGCCGCGCCGCTGCGCTCGCGTGGCTGGGGATTGAGCCGTGGTTTGTGCGCAAACCCAAGGGACTGCCTGGGTTTAAACCCGCAGCGGTCGCACAGCCGCTATCAGCCCATGCCCGCGCTCTGGTTGCTGAACCTGCGCGCTCTTCGGCCTTTGAAGTATCCGCCGAGCCGCAGGGTTTTTCGGCTGAACACCGGTCGGCAAGTGCTTCAAGTTCCGACCCGTCTTTTGGTGTTGCCTCAAGGATAGACCCCGCCCCACCCGCGCCCGCAATCCGCGAGATTGCGGTTTTTGCCGCGCCCGATGCGGGTGATGATGCCTTATGGCGGAATATTCAGCGCTGTATTTCTCCTCAAGATCGCGTGTTGCAAAGTCCTGCTGCCAGCGCGGCAGAAGCGCGTATTCAAATAAATGCGCAGGCATGGTCGCTTAAAACGCTGAGAGAAAATGCCGCCGAGAAAAAACGACTATGGCGGTTTCTGGTCGGAATTGACATATGAGTGAAGTGCATCAACCGCGATGGGCAGAATCCACCCCACGGGGGGAATCGATCAGTATTTTAGGGCTGGATGAAGAAGACTTGCCCGCCATTTTGCACATTGAGCACCGCGCCCATTTGTACCCGTGGTCTCATCGAGTGTTTTGCGATTGCATCCGTTCGGGTTATTTGCTGGATGGCGCCTTTGATGGGCAAAATTTACTCGGGTTTAGTGTTGTCATGCCGATCCTCAATGAGTGGCATGTGTTGAATTTATGCGTTGATCCGCCGCAGCAGCGTCAAGGGGTGGGGCGGGCTTTGCTGCGGTTTATGATTGAACAAGCGCGTCAATCGAAAATTCAAAGCTTATGGCTGGAGGTGCGGGAGAGCAACACGCCTGCCCGAGCGCTGTATGCCGCTCATGGTTTTGCCAAGGTGGGATTGCGCAAGGCTTATTACCCCGCCAAAAGCGGCCGTGAAGATGCGCTAGTGCTTTGCTGCGAACTTTAACCCCCATCTCGGCTCTTAATCACGGTCTGATTGATTTGTTGCAGCCCAACAGACGCTTTGAATTTCAATGGCATTTTGCTTATTTCTGGGATAACACGATGAAAAAATACCTTTTGCTGATGGGTTTGCTCGCCAGCACGCCCCCCGTGTGGGCCGCCGGTCAAGCGGTTTTACAATCCAATGTGAATGGCAAAATCGAACAGGCGCAATTAGCTTGGCTCAGCGATCAGCAATTGCGCATGGATATTTCGCGCCCACCGGCTGAAATTTTGCTCCAACATGGCGCGTTGTATGCCATCACCCAAATTGGTGGCATGCCGATTGTAGCCAACGTGGCCGATGTGGATCAGATGGCGCGCGCGCTGGGGCAAAGTGAGGGGTTTAGCGGGCAAATCGATAAGCATTTGGCCAAATCCGTGAGCGCCTTTGAGGCAACCGGGCGTAATGAAACGGTGGCCGGCATGGTAGGGGCGGTTTACCGAATAACTTGGCAAGATAATCAGGGGCAATCGCATACCGACGCCGCCGTCCTCACCAAAAATGCCACGGTGGTTGAGCTAAGCCGCGCATTGCAAAATTTAAGCCTTGCCGCCCATAAGGGCTGGGATGCGCGCAGTGCCGAGCTATTGCAAAAAGGCTTTGGCATTTTACGTTATGGCAAGGATTACCAGCTGCGCTCAGTGAGCGCGCAAGCGCCTTCTGCCAGCACTTTGGCAATACCCGCCCAATCAGTTGATGTGCAAAAACTCATCCAAGGATTGACCAAAACACAGTAATTTGAGCAGGTTGCCTCTGCCAAAATACGGGGTTGAAAAATGGTAATTATTGATCTTGGTGGACTTATTCGTACACTGTCACCGGTTTTACACAATGCGTCGATGCTGATTGATTGAACAGCGCGCGTGATTACAATCGGAGGAATGGCCAGTGCAAATTCATGCAGTTCCCGTGCTGAACGATAATTACGTCTGGCTGATTGAGGGTGAGCAAGGCCAATGTGCCGTGGTCGATTTGGGCGATGCCACAACTGTGCTTGCTGCCATCGATTCGCTCAAGCTAACCGTGCAGGCAATTTTGCTCACCCATCATCACACGGATCATACCCAAGGCATCCACGCATTTCGTATGCGTTATCCTGTGCCAGTGTTCGGGCCGGCCTTGGAGGCGCAACGCTTTGTCACCCACCCCTTGGCCGATGGTGATATTGCCCACTTGCCGTCTATTGGCTCATTTTCGGCATGGCTCACCTCAGGGCACACCCTAGGGCACATAAGTTACATCACCGAAGGCGCGGCTTTTACCGGTGATACGCTGTTTTCAGCGGGGTGCGGGCGGTTATTTGAAGGCACGGCGGCGATGATGCTGGCAAGCTTGGATCGTATCGCCACCTTGCCCGATGCAACAAAAATATACTGCGGCCACGAATACACCGCAGATAACCTGCGATTTGCCCAATATGCCGAGCCTGACAATCAGGCCATTGCCCAGCGCATCAGTGCCGTGGCTGAGGCCGCCGCGAGCGGTTTGCCAAGTATTCCCTCGCGCTTGCTTGACGAGCGGCAAACCAACCCATTTTTGCGCATTCGCACCCCAAGTTTGCGCCAAGCCATTGAGGCTTTTGCTGGAAGTCAGTTAAATGACGTCGAGGCGTTTGCTATGCTGCGTCGATGGAAAGATGAATTTGACGGGTTATCGCCTTTATAATTTTCAATAGTTGATAATTTATTTTTAATTAATTTAATAAAAATATATAGTTAAGTTAGGTTTTTTATTTTGTATAAATATTTCTCGATTCGTTTTAGTGTGTTTTTTCTTATTGCCGCTGTGCTGGCACTCAGTGGTTGCGCCAATTTGCCAAAACCTAATGACGGCGGTCAAGCGACCTCAGAGTCTGCAAATACGTCAACGACTGAAGCGGATACGATTGATTATGGCATTTTGCCGGCTATTAATTCCTCTGCTCAAAGTGAGCGCCGCGCCGCTTGGATGAATGATGGTAATTTATGGCATTATATTGCGGCACGATTTACCTTACCCATTCCGGATAATGCCCGAATACAAACGCAATTGGCTTTTTATGCCAGCCATATCGATTATTTACAACGTGTCACGGAGCGCGCATCGCCTTATTTGCACATGATTGTGAAAGATTTGCAGGAAAATGATTTGCCCTTGGAATTAGCACTGCTGCCGATCGTAGAAAGTGCTTATCGGCCGGAAGCCGTTTCCACCAGTAATGCGGCCGGAATTTGGCAGTTTATTCCCAGCACGGGCACGCACTTTGGTTTACAGCGCACCACTTGGTATGATGGTCGCCGTGATATTAAAGCATCAACTGAAGCGGCTGTGCAGTATTTTTCACGCTTGCGGGTTATGTTTAATGATGATTGGCCGGTGATTATTGCCTCATATAATGGCGGCGAGGGCACATTACAGAAAGCGGTTGATTATAATCAATCCAAGGGGCTGCCAACCGACTTTTGGAGTTTAACCAAAATTAGCCAAGAAACAGCAGATTATCCTGCGCGGCTTTATGCTTTGATTATTATATTTAGTAACCCTGAAAAATTTGGATTTAATCCCTATCCCGTGCCTAATGCTTCTGTATTAACTGAAATTAAGCTGAATAAGCCGATTAATTTAAGTAAGCTGGCATCTTTAACGGGGGTATCGCATGAAGAGCTATACCGCTTAAACCCCGGCTTCGATAAGCTGATTACCGGCCCTACCTCGGCAAACTTGCTGGTGCCTAAAGGTTTGGCAGATCAATTTACGCCCGGCGCGATGGAAGCGGCCGAAAAATCAGCGATTGATTGGGGTCGATACACCCTTCGGCGCGGGGATAATTTTCATAAAGTCGCCTACCGATATGGTTGCGATGCTGATGAGTTAATTAAAGTCAACCGCTTAAGCTCAGCTTACGCCCGCCCGGGTGAAACCATTCTTGTGCCACTGGGTCGAGGTGAGAAGGCGCGCATGGCCAGTGGTGCGGATCAAATGTATACCGTGCAAACGGGCGATTCGCTCTGGGGCTTGGCGCGACGATTCAATATGGAGCTGGCCGATTTACAGCACATGAATGGTCTTAAGGCAAAAGAGGAGATTAAGCCGGGGCAGAAGCTAGTTGTCGCCTCAGTCAATCGCCAACCAGCCCAAGCGCATGCTGCGCGGGTGGTGCTTAAAACGCCGCTTGCACCGCATCAGGCACAGGCTGTGGTGCTTAAAACTAAGTCGCGGGGTGCCAATCACTACACAGTGAAGAAAGGCGATACGTTATGGAATGTGGCGCAGCGCTTTTCCACGACGGTCACGCAAATTGCGTTAGCCAATCGGATTAAAACAAATGAGGCGTTGAAGCCGGGGCAAATTTTAGTGATCGCCAGTCAATAAGTTAAACCTAAATTCACTAAAGCTCGCGGTGGTGCGAATTCGTTTGTGGTGAGATGGTCGGCAAGCTGCCTTAAATCATCGGGGTTGCGCACCTTGAAAATCGGCGGCGGCGGTGTGTTGGGCATTAATCGGGGCAGCCAAGTCTGCAGTGCGGCTTGGTTATCCAACGCCAGCGGCGCCACTGCTTTGAGTGGCACGGCTCCGGCATTCAAAACAATGCCAGCCAGCACGATGCCGCGCTGATGCAGTGCTTCAATGGCGCAGAATAAGGCGCTTTGCGTGCCGAGCGTATCGGGTGCAATAAGCAAAACGGGCAAGGCGGTGTAGCGTGCCAGTTCAACGTTTAGGCCGTCCTCTGTGAGCGGGGATAGCACGCCGCCCGCACCTTCAATAATCCAGTATTCAGGTGGATGCCCTAGTGCGTGAGCTGCTTCTGGGGCGGGCAAATGGGGGGCAATATCGGCGGCAAAGTACAAGGTCTTCCCTTCCCGTGTGGCCGCCTGCGGCGCTGCGATTGCGGCGCTAAAACGCCAGGGGCAAACATCGCTTAATGGTTCAATTTGGCCTGCGGCCTGCCAAAGTGCGGTGGCGTCAGCGGGGATGCGCTCAGGGTGTTCTGTTTTGTTTGCGGGCAAGGGGGCTTGACAGCCGGTTTCAACCGGTTTGCGTACCCGCACGCATGCGCCATGCGCCCGTAAAGCCGCAATTAACCCGCACCCCACCCAAGTTTTGCCCACGCCGGTATTGGTGGCCAAAATCACCCAGCCTTTAATGCTGCGCTGCAATGGGGTGATGGCGGGTGGTTGATCCATGGTGTGTGCGGCGGGCAGGCTTAGGCGCTCACCTCACAGGGGCGGGGCTGAAGCCGTATCTTGGGTAAGCCTGCGTTCGGCTTCTTGATAGCGGCTGCGGGGTTTTTCGACGATGTCAGCCGGAATTTGGGGGCCGGGGGCTTGTTTGTTCCAATCGAGGGTCTCTAACCAGTCACGCACAATTTGTTTGTCGAATGACGGCGGGCTTATGCCCTCTTGATATTGATCGACAGGCCAAAAGCGGGATGAATCCGGGGTGAGTGCCTCGTCGATTAAATGCAGCTGCCCCATCGCATCGAGGCCAAATTCAAATTTGGTATCTGCAATGATAATACCGCGTTGGAGCGCATAAGCCGCGGCCTCAACATACAGGCGAAGCGCGGTGTGCCGCACCTGTTCTGCCCGTGCTAATCCAATGAGGTCAACGGTGGTCGCAAAATCAATATTTTCATCATGCGCTCCAACAGCCGCTTTGGTGGCTGGCGTGAAAATGGGTTCAGGCAAGCGCGCCGCTAAGGGTAATCCGGGGGGTAGGGCGATGCCGCAGACGGCGCCCGTGGCTTGGTAGTCTTTGAAGCCGCTACCAATTAAATACCCGCGAACAACGGCTTCAATGGGCAATGCGTTGAGCCTTTTTACGATTAAGCTGCGCCCTTCGAGCGGCGCGCGTTCATTGGGATCGGGGATGATTGAGTCCAGGGATTGATCGGGGAGTAATTGATTGGGGATGATGTGCTGGGTTCGGCTAAACCAAAATTTTGAGATGGAGGTGAGCATCCGGCCCTTATCGGGGATGGGCGTGGGCAAAATCACATCAAAGGCCGAAATTCGATCGGTGGTGACAATCAGCAACCGATCGGCGTCAATGGCGTATAAATCTCGAACCTTGCCGCGATGGAGCAAAGTGAGTGAACTGATTTTTGATTCGAGCAGGGGCGTGGTGTTTTTTTGCATAGCGAGTATCATTGTTAGGATGTTAATGTTTTCAGTAGAAATTACCGCTATTGTAATAGACAGCTATCGATTCCGGCAGAGGTTTCATCGGATATGCTGTGTTATTTCAGGCATTTTTTATGAGGTGTGAAGGGGGCGGTATGCGGCGAATTTTTGCCCTTGGGCTTGGATTATTTTTATTTTTAAGCTCTGCTATCGCCGAGGCTAATTTTACTTTGCCCTATGGCACTAACGGCAACGAGCTGGATGTTTCGGTGATCGGCAACATCCAGCCTGACGGTATAAAATCAGCAGTTAAGCCGCTTGATGCCAAGGCGCCGCTCATTTTGTGGTTCACTAATCAGTATGGGCAAGTCATCGGCGAGCAAGCACTGGCGCATGCCTTGGTGCGGCGTGGCGCAACGGTTTGGATGGTTGATCTGCTGGATTCACTGCTCCTGCCGCGTTCAAACGATGCGGTGCGCGATTTGCAAGGGCAGAGCGTGGCCGCCTTGATCGCGGCAGGCGTTAAAACGGGTCATCCGGTGACGCTCGTGGGTTTGGATCGGATGGCGGTGCCTATTTTGCGTGGCTTGCGCGCATGGCAGGAGGGTGCGAGCAATACCAAGGCGGTGGCGGGCGCGGTATTGTTGTTTCCCAATTTGTATCGAGGCACGCCGGTTGCCGGTGTTAATCCGAGTTTTTTAGGAATTGTATCGGCCACCAATATGCCCGTGATGATTCTGGAGCCGGAGCGGGGCGTGAATCGCAATCGCCTAGGCACCTTGCTGGATACATTGCAGGGGGCGGGTAGCGCCACCTTTGCTCGAATTATTCCGGGTGTGCGCGATTATTTTCCGCTGCACTTGCATACCCCACAAAATGAAACACTTAAATCGGTGGCGCAATTTATGAAACCGCAAGAAGCGATTGCGTTTCAAGCTTTGCCGGCTGAAATTCTTGAGTCCAGTCAATTGTTGGCGCAGTCCGATCATCCCACCACGGTGTTACCCTTAAACGAAACCTTGGAAAAACCCATCCAGCAGCAGTTTGGTTTGGTTGCCGTGCCCAATACACCGGCGCCAAATTTTGCCTTACCCGATTTGAACGGCCAGATTTATCGGTTAACGGGGCGGGTGGTTGCTGAACGGCCTATCGTGACCTTAGTGAATTTTTGGGCATCTTGGTGTCCGCACTGCATCGAAGAAATACCCTCAATGCAGGCCTTGGCCGAGGCGTATCCAGCCAATGAATTACAGGTGTTATCGATCAATTTCAAAGAATCGCGCGATCATGTTGCCCCGTTTATCAAGCCCTTTGGCGTAACCTTTCCCGTGCTGATTGATCGGCAGGGCGATGTGGCGGCGCAATGGGGGGTGTTTGCATTTCCCAGCTCATTTTTAGTTGATGCGCAGGGGCGCGTTCGCTATTCAGTGAATGCCTCGATTGATTGGAATACGCCACAGGTTAAAGCCATTATTAATCAGCTGATTAAAGAGCAAACTTCGCTGGATGCTAATGGATTAAAGCCCTTGCCGCCGGCAAAGTAGGTGCGTTGTGCTGCCGCAGTCTGAGTCGGCGCGATTGAGCGCATCGCCCGTGGCACTCAGGTATGATAGCGCCCCTTAAATATCACGTTGGAATATCACGTTGGAATATCACCTTGGGGTAGGCTGCATGCGCGTGCTGGGTATTGAAACATCGTGTGATGAAACGGCAATCGCCATTTATGATACCGAGCGGGGTTTGCTCGCCAACCAAATTCACTCGCAAACCGAGGTGCACGCGCGATTTGGCGGCGTCGTGCCCGAGCTTGCCGCGCGCGATCATGTGCGCAAATTGCCCCTTTTGTTTCGCGCGGCATTAACCGAGGCGGGGATAGGACGGCACGAGATTGATGCGATTGGTTATACCATGGGTCCAGGTTTGCAGGGCGCCTTAATGACCGGGGTCGCGTTTGCCAAAGGGTTATCGCTCGCGCTCAATTGCCCGGCGTTGGGGGTGCACCACTTAGAAGGGCACGTATTGGCGTCTTTTCTTATGCAGCCCCACCCCACATACCCGTTTTTGGCCTTGCTGGTTTCTGGCGGGCATACCCAACTGATTGGCGTTGAACGTTTGGGTAGCTACCGCCTGCTCGGCGAAAGTATTGATGATGCCGTGGGCGAGGCGTTTGATAAATCCGCTAAATTAATGGGCTTAGGGTACCCCGGCGGTGCCGCCCTCTCGGCCTTGGCGCAGCAGGGGCGGATAGACGCGGTGCATTTTACCCGCCCGATGGTCGATCGGCCGGGGTTGGATTTAAGTTTTAGCGGGCTTAAAACGGCGGTGTCCCTTGCGGTGGCTCAGGGCTACAACCACGCCGATGTCGCCGCCTCGTTTGAGCAGGCGGTGATTGATACCTTGGTGATTAAAATCAAGCGCGCACTTGAGCAAACCGGCTACACCCAATTGGTGCTGGCGGGCGGTGTGGCGGCTAACCAACCCTTGCGGGCGCGGCTCAAAATTTTAATGGAAGGACGGGGCGGCACGGTATTCTACCCGCCACCCATTTTATGCACGGATAATGCGGCCATGATTGCTTTGGTGGCGGCGATGCGCCTTGGTCAAGGTGAGCGCGATGCAACGACCGGCTTTGAAGTGCTTCCCCGTTGGCCTTTAAGCGCGTTGGCGGTGCCGGGTTAAGCCTGGGGTCGGCTTTTTTGGCCAATCCGCGATTCCTCCCCCCGAATTAAGCGGCGAATATTGGCTTGATGCCGCCAAACGAGGATTAACGCCATAAGGCTGATGGCAAGCATCGCCGGCGCTTGCGTTAAATACTGCGCCGCCAAGGCTGCCACCAGAGCCGCGATAACGGCGGCAAGTGAGGAATAGCGGGTGAACCAAGCGATGATAAGCCAAGAGCTGATGGTGATTAAACCTACGATGGGGTTCAGCGCGAGTAGGGCGCCGGCGGCGGTAGCCACGCCCTTGCCGCCTTTAAAGCCGAAAAATATCGGATAAATATGCCCAATAAATGCAGCGATTGCCGCCACGGCTAACGTGGTTTCAGGGGCGTTAAGTGCGCGTAAAACGAGCACCGGCAGCAAGCCTTTAGATAAATCACCGAGAAGCGTAATGAGTGCGGCTTTTTTACCGCCTAACCGTAATACGTTGGTTGCGCCCGGGTTCCCCGATCCCGCGAGCCGTGGGTCTGGGAGCTTAAATAGGCGAGATACCAACACGGCACTGGCAATTGAGCCGATGAGGTAGCTTAAAATGGCAATACCGATCAAGCTCGGCCAAGATGAATAATCCACAATAAATTCCGCTTCCAAGGTAACCCTAAATGACAGGTGTGCATTATCACGAGTTTGAACGTAAAAGCGCAAATGACTAAACCGCAATCAGCACAGCCGAACATGGTGCTGGTATCCGGCTGGTCATTTACGCGCGGCATGTGGCAGCCGCTAATCGATGACTTGGCGCAGTTAGATGTGCCAAGTGCGCACATCACCACCGTCGATTGGCTGGATTTAGGACGATGGCTTTTTTGCGATGCGCCCTGTCCGGTTCCCCCAGCGCTTTTGTCGGGTGATGTCCGCTGGATGGGGTGGTCACTTGGGGGCAGCTTGCTTTTGGAGGCAATCGCACGGCAAAAAATTCTGCCCATGCAAGCAATTATTGTGAGCGCATCGCCCAAGTTTTTGGCGAACAATACCGGCCAAGCGCCTTGGCCTGGCATTGCGGTCAAAAATTGGCGGGCACTGCGCCAACACGTGCAGCGCGATACGGCGGGTGCATTGGCGCAGTTTGATGCTTGGTTGAATTTGCCGCCCTTAACCTGCCGCCACAGGGATGCGGCCGATTTGGTGTTGGGCCTTGATTGGCTCGCCAAAATTGATCAGCGCGCCTCGTTTCATAAAGTACAAACGCCCATGGTCTGGGTTGATGGCGGACAGGATCCTTTATCACCTCGCACTGACGAGGGACTTACTTGGCGTGCGTGTCTTGGTGCGCCGCACGCAGCTTTTGGAGTAACACTACCTGAGGCGGGGCATAACCTGCCCTGGTCGCACCGCGCGGTGTTAATCCAATGGCTTCTCGCCGCTGAAAAAAATAAATAGAGAGGCTTTATGTTTGATTACACCCAAGTTCGCAATCGATTCAACAAAGCCCATCACAGTTACGATCGCTATGCCGTGGTTCAGCAAGAGGTGGGGCGACGAATCGCGGAGCGGTTCGAGTGGTTGAAATTATCACCCCAGCGGATTCTCGATCTGGGTGCGGGCACGGGGCAAATGACACAGCTGCTGCAAAAACGGTACCCCAAGGCGCACATTGTGGCGCTTGATTTAGCTGACGCCATGCTAACCCAGGTGCCTAAAACGGGCCGGTTTTTTAAGCATCGCCGGGTCGTGTGCGCCGATATGCACCAATTACCCTTTCCTGCGGGTTCGTTTGATCTTGTGGTCTCTAATTTTGCGCTCCAATGGAGCCATGACGTGCGGTTGGTGATGGGCGAGGTGGCGCGTGTATTGGTCTCAGGCGGCGCCTTTGTTTTTAGTACCTTAGGGCCTGATACATTGCTTGAATGTCGTCTTGCGTGGTCTAAACTTGATAGCCAAATGCACGTGCACGGCTTTCTTGATATGCATGATGTGGGCGATGCTTTAGTTCGCAATTGTTTTGTGGATCCTGTGATGGATCAGGAGCGTTTGACCGCGTTTTACCCCAGTGTGGATCACTTGTTACAGGAGTTAAGAGGCGTGGGGGTGGGCAATACCCGAGTTGATCGTGCGGTGGGGTTAACAGGGCGGCATAAATGGCAAAGCTTTAAGGCGGCGCTAGAGGCGCAGCGAACGCAAGCAGGTATCCCCTTAACGTACGAGGTGGTGTATGGATTAGCATGGGGCGCGGGCATTTCCCCAGTGCTGAGCTTGGGATAGCAGCGGCATATGACCCACAATTAGGTCATTTTTATCAATAGAATTTGTTTATCGGGGTGTGTTGCTCGCATATCAGGCGGCTAGGGTGGAAAATTCTATAAATAGAATCAGGGTGTTGCGATGATTTTGTGGGGATTACCTAAGTGAATTCATAGGTTTTTGTGTATTTAAGATTGCTTTAATATAGCGAGCCTAGAAAAGTAGATTCGAGCCGACGGGGTTCGATTCGGTATTAACATAACGCGGAGGGGTCACGATGTCTGCTAACACGGTTGCCATAACGGCAGAGCAGTACAATTACGACATTGTCAAAAAATTTGCCATCATGGCAATGGTTTGGGGTTTACTCGGTATGTCGGCCGGGGTTTATATTGCCAGCGAACTTGCGTGGCCCTTTTTAAACTTTGATATTGCAGAAATCACCTTTGGTCGATTGCGCCCCGTGCACACGAGCTTGGTGATTTTTGGTTTTGGCGGCAGCGCCCTGTTCGCTACATCGTACTATGTCGTTCAACGCACTTGCCAAACCACCTTGTGGGGCGGTAAATGGCTGCCTGAGTTCACCTTTTGGGGCTGGCAGTTAAGTATCGGCATCGGCGTTATCCTATACATGATGGGTTATACCGAATCGCGGGAATATGCCGAATTCGTGTGGCCAATTGATTTGGGCATTCTGGTGACATGGGTTGCTTACGCCATGGTGTTTTTTATGACCATTCGTAACCGCTCGCAACCACATATTTATGTCGCCTTGTGGTTTTACTCGGCGTTTATTTTGGCCACGGCATTGCTGCATATTTTTAATAACTTAGCCGTGCCCGTAGCGTGGAATAGCTTAGATTCTTATAGCTTGTTCTCTGGCGTACAAGATGCCATGACGCAATGGTGGTACGGCCATAATGCCGTGGGCTTTTTCTTGACGGCCGCGTTCTTGGGGATGATGTACTACTTCCTCCCCAAGCAGGCCGAGCGCCCGATTTACTCTTATCGCTTGTCAATTGTGCATTTCTGGGCGTTAACCTTCCTCTATATGTGGGTCGGTGGTCACCATTTGTTATGGACTGCATTGCCAGATTGGGTAGGGTCATTGGCCTCTGCATTCTCCATTTTACTGTTGTTGCCTTCATGGGGCGGCATGATCAACGGCATCATGACACTCTCAGGGGCTTGGGAAAAATTACGCAGCGATCCCATCATGTTGTTCATGATTACCGCGATGGCGTTTTATGGTATGTCAACCTTTGAAGGTCCTATGATGTCCCTCAAATCAGTGAATGCCCTATCACACTACACTGATTGGACCATTGGCCATGTGCATTCCGGCGCCTTGGGCTGGGTGGCAATGATTACCATCGGTTCGTTTTATCACATGGTTCCTCGTTTGTGGGGCACCAAGTTGTATTCCACGAAGCTTGTATTCACGCATTTCTGGATTGCGACTGTCGGCATCGTGCTGTACATCGTATCCATGTGGGTTTCGGGGATCGGTCAAGGCTTGATGTTGCGCGCGTTCGATCAGTACGGCAACTTGGCGTACACCTTTGTTGAAACCGTCACCTTTATGCATATTCCTTATGCTGTGCGGGCTCTGGGTGGCGCCTTGTTCTTATCGGGCATGTTGCTTATGGCCTACAACCTGTACATGACCGTATGGGGCACCCGCCGCGAAGTGCTGCCCGTTGCGGATCAGTCTGTGCTTGCCGCAACGCGCACCTGATTAGGAGATAATCAATGAAACACGAAAGTATTGAAATTAACTCCGCGCTACTCATCATCCTGACGTTGTTGGTGATCAGTATCGGCGGCTTGGTTGAAATTGTTCCTTTGTTCCACATCAAAGGCACGGTAGAGAAGGTTGATGGTATCCATCCTTACACACCACTTGAGCAGTTAGGCCGAGATGTTTATGTTCGCGAAGGTTGCTATTTGTGTCATTCCCAAATGATTCGTCCCTTCCGGGATGAGCAGTTGCGTTATGGCCATTACTCGTTAGCGGCTGAATCACAATATGATCATCCCTTCCAGTGGGGCTCTAAGCGTACCGGTCCTGATTTGGCTCGCGTGGGGGGTAAATATTCTAATGAGTGGATGACCCAGCATTTAATTCATCCGCAGTCTTTGGTGCCTGAGTCAATCATGCCGTCTTATCCTTGGCTAATGCAGCCACTGAAATATGATGATATTGAAGCGCGGATGCGGGCATTGCGTGCCGTGGGTGTGCCGTACTCGACTAACCAAGCGGAATATGACGCCAACGTGCAAAAGTTTGGTAAAGCACTGGCCGATCAATTTGTGATTAGCAACGGTGTAGCTTCAGTTAAAGCAGAAGCCGCATCGCAAAATTGGGATGGTAATCCTAAAGAAATCACACAAATGGATGCCTTGGTAGCTTACCTTCAAGTTTTGGGCACAATGGTTGATTTCTCTAAATACAATCAAGGTTATTTTTCAACCTTCCGTTAATTAGCCGACGTGATTAACTAACGCATTTCATTGAGGAATCGATATTTTGATCAGCGAATTTTTTGATTGGATTGGCCGGCCAGAAATAGCAAAGACTATCGAGCTGTTCTTGCTGTTTGGGATATTCATCATCGTGCTGATCTATGTATTTACGAGTAAAAAGCGCGGTAAGCGTTTGGAATCGTATAAAGATATCCCCTTCCTTGATGATCATGCGCATATTCCTACCCACGCCAAATTAGAGCAGGTGAGTAAAAATGAGTCAGAGCCCAGAAAATAAGAAAGGTCAGGTCGAAACCACCGGTCACGTGTGGGATGGCGATCTGCGCGAATACAACAACCCATTACCCCGCTGGTGGTTGTGGGGGTTTTACGGCACAATTATTTTTGCCGTCGTTTATTGGATTTTGTATCCCGCTTGGCCTTATGCCGACACGTTTACCAAAGGGGTAGCAACCGTATCGTTTCAAGCCCCTGTCCTTGATAAAGAAGGTAAACCAGTCAAGGCGGCTGATGGCACGGTCGAGATGCAGACCAAAACCGAGCATTGGAATAGCCGCGCATTGTTCTATCAAGAAATGCAAACTAGTCCTTCGGCCTTAGCGCAACAAGAGTGGCTGGCCAAAGTGAAAGACATGTCTTTTGAACAAATTGCGGCCAACCCAGATACTTTAAACTTTGCCAACGCCATGGGGCATGCCTTATTTGGCGATCATTGCGCGGCGTGTCATGGTACGGGTGGGCAGGGTGTTTTATCGATGAATCCGGAAGCTTCTTATCCGAATTTAACCGATAACGCTTGGATCCATGGTGGGGATTACACCAAAATCGTTCAAGACATGACTAACGGTATTAAAGGCAACATGCCTGCCTTTGGAGCTTTGTTCAAAGGTGAAAAATTAACCGACCTTGCACAATATGTATTGAGCTTGTCGCATCAGCCCGGTGTGAATGAAGAGGCGGCTAATCGTGGTAAAGCCTCATTTGCGACTTGTGCTGGGTGTCATGGCGCCAATGGCGAGGGCAACCAGATGATTGGTGCACCCAACTTAACTGATAAAATTTGGGATTTTGTTGATGTATCCGGTGCGCCAACCATTGATGGTAAGCTTAAGCTGGTTGAAGGCGTGATTGACCATGGCCTGCAACACCAAATGCCTAAATTTTCTGATCGCTTAACCCCAGAGCAAATTCGGTTGCTGGCGGTCTATGTGCGTCAATTAGGCGGAACCTAAGGGGCCGGTTAATAATGAAAAGCACCGGCACTCGCCGGTGTTTTTTTTCCAAGGTTCGTTTTTCAAAATTTATTTTCTAAGTTTTTAATCCGCGCAATTGAGTGGCGCGCAATTCTCGGTAGGGATACTAAAGCGAGCGCGTGCATGGTTGTGGTTTTTATCATGGGGCAGTTTTCCCTTAAATAGTGATAAAACTCTCAATTGCCGATGGGGTTGATATTTTACCGAGGAGGGTGGGCATGTCGTCAGTTGATCTTACCGAACAAGAGCCGGAGTTATATCAGGCGCGAGATCCAATTCATCCTAAATCCATCAAAGGCCGCTTTCGAACGTTTAAAACATCGGTTTTAGTTTTAGCTTATGCGATATTTTTTCTGTTGCCTTGGGTTCGGTGGGAGCGTTTAGTGGGACCCAATCAAGCAGTGATGTTTGATATTCCCACCCGTCGTTATTATCTATTTGATTTAGTTATTCACCCGCAAGATATGTTTCTTTTGGCGGGTTTTTTGATTCTTGCTGCTTGGCTTTTATTTTTTGTTACAGGTCTCGTGGGTCGTGCGTTCTGTGGCTATTTTTGCTTTCAAACACTCTGGACTGATGTGTTTATGAAAGTGGAGCACTGGGTTCAGGGTGATCGCAACAAGCGCCTCAAGCTTGAAAAGCAAGGCTGGAACTTAGAAAAAATAGCTAAGAAAGGCATCACCATCCTTATCTGGACGCTCATTGCTTTTTGGACAGGCTTTACTTTTACCGCCTACTGGGCCGATGCCCCGCACTTGTTTGTGGCTTTTTTTACCGGCACGGCGGCTTCAGCGGCCTATATGACCACCGGAATTTTAACCTTAACAACCCTAGTTGCGGCGGGTTTTGCGCGTGAGCAAGTGTGCATCTACATGTGTCCTTATGCGCGTTTTCAGGCAGTAATGTTTGATAAAGAAACCTTGCTCGTGAGTTATGACGCCGCGCGCGGCGAGGGTTCTCAGGGTAGAAAACCCCTGCAAAAGGGCTTAATGGCCTTAGAGGAGCGCCATGCCAGCGGAACGGGCGATTGCATCGATTGCAAATTGTGCGTGCAGGTTTGCCCCACGGGTATCGATATTCGCGATGGCCTTCAATTGGCGTGTATTTCTTGCGGTTTATGTATTGATGCCTGCGATGAGATTATGACCAAGCGCGGTTGGCCTACAGGTTTGATTCGTTATGCCTCAGAGCAAGAACTGGAAACGGGTAAAAAGCCTAGCCTGCTTAAATTTCGCACCATTGGGTATGGACTTGCAACATTCCTTGCTTCGGCGCTATTGATTTATGGCATTTTGACGATTAAGCCGCTTGATTTTTCAATTCAGCAAATTCGTCAACCCCTGTTTGTTGTGATGTCGGATGGCAGCGTACAAAACAATTATGAATTGAAAATTAATAACAAAGAGCAGTATGCCTTGGAACTTGAATTATCGGTGTTAGGTCTGAAGGATGCACAAATTGCGATAGGTGGTAATTTTACGACGCTTGACATTCCGCCGGATGAAACGCGTAACTATTTAATCCACATTCGAGCACCGCGTGAATCGGGTCTGAGTAGACAATTAATCACCTTTAAGTTAACGGATAAAACAGGACATCTCCCTGTCATCGAGAGCACAACCAGTTTTAATTTCAAGTAGATATTTTATTTAAAGTCAAGGTAAGGGTTTATTATGAATTTGGTTTTGCCGGCAGGGGTTGGGATCAGCGCAATTATTGTTTTGTTCTTTCTGCTTAAATGGCGCTGGCCTCAGGCAGGTCGTCCGATAGCCACGATTCTAGGTATTTTATCGATTGCGGCTTATGCGCCTTATGGTATTACCCATTGGCCGGGATCCGATGTGCTGATGATGGTTATCGTGCTGTATATTGCAACGGCTTTTGTTTTGGGATTAATTTTCCCCGCTAAAACCAGTAAAGATGGCAAGGCCGTTTTTCACTGGGGGCCTGCATCCGTGATTATTTTCCTTTCAGTGGTAGTTTTGTTGGACTCTATATTTGTCACACTCGCAAGTAGTGGGCTTTCCCAAAATGCGGCGCGTGAATTATTACCCAAACCGGATGAAGGCACTCAGGTAACTTCTTTTTTCCCGGGCACAGTTTCACGGGATTATCAAAAAAACCTTGAAATGTTTAACCAGTATAATGACGCCCTGGATGAACAAACTCAATTAGGCTGGAAAGTGCATAAAGGTTGGGTTGAGCAACCATTAACACAAACCGCGTCGCTTTTTCGTATCTCCGTTATGGATCGAAATGATCAGCCCGTTACGGGCGCTGCCGTTGAAATTCATTTTATGCGACCGGCCGACAAGCGCCAAGATTTTACAGTGAGCTTGCCTGAAGCCGAGCCGGGTATTTATCAATTGCCTTTAACCTTATCAGAGCCGGGTTTATGGGAAGTGGTTATCCACATTAAGAAAGGTGAGGCTAATTTTGAATTAGATGGCCAAACCAATATTGGGCTTAAAAAATAATTTGCGTTTTTTATTTCCTGAGCGTGTGATGAGCGTTTTTTATTTTCGCTCTGGGAGCTTTTGCTGTATGTCTGAAACACCTCCTTCTGAGATTAAAGCGGATAATCCCGTAAGTTTGGATCCGTGTTTTCATTGTGGCTTGCCGGTACCGGCGGGCAGCACGTTTCACGCTCGGGTGCTGGGTGCTGATCGGCCGATGTGCTGTCCGGGTTGTCAGGCGGTTGCTGAAGCCATTGTGCAAAATGGTATGGAAGATTATTACCGCCACCGTACTGAACCCGGTACGCGGCCTAATGATGATTTAACCCGCATGATGGAGGAGCTCATCGTTTTTGATCGTCCAGAAATGCAGAAATCATTTGTGGCCAATCGAGAGGGTGATATTCGGGAAGCGTCATTAATTCTTGAAGGCATTGTGTGTGCAGCCTGTGTTTGGCTAACTGAAAAACAGGTTCGTCAGCTGCCCGGTGTGATTTCATTCTCGGTTAATTTTTCAACCCGTCGCGCTCAAGTGGCTTGGGATAATCGGGTCATCGCATTAAGTGATGTGCTGCGTGCTATTGCGAGTATTGGTTATCGCGCCCACCCTTACGATCCTAATCGACAGGATCGAGTCTACAAACGCGAGCGCCATATTCTCATGCAGCGCTTAGCTGTGGCAGCGTTGGTTTATTTGCAAGTCATGATGATTTCCATGGCGCTTTATTTTGGCGATTATTTGGGAATTAATGATCAATTACGACAGTTTTTTTGGTGGATGAGCTTAATTCTTTCCACGCCGATTGTATTTTATTCAGGGCAAGCTTTTTTTAAACCAGCTTGGCGGGATTTTAAAAATAAACAAATTGGCATGGACTTGCCAGTTTCACTCAGCATTATTTTGGCCTATTCCGGCAGTGTATTTGCAGTAGTAACTAATTCGGGACATATTTATTTTGATTCCGTCACAATGTTTATTGCCCTATTGCTGGGCGGGCGCATGCTTGAGCTTTCAGCCCGGCATAAAGCGGGTGAAATGAGTGAGGCATTAACCCGTTTGGTGCCTGCCATTGCCAATCGGGTTGAACCCGATGGGTCAATTACGGTTATTCCAGCCTTTGATTTATTGGCGGGCGACCGCGTGTTGATTCGCCCGGGCGATGCCGTTCCGGCTGATGGCGTGGTGGCTGAGGGTGAAAGTAGTGTCAATGCTGCCATGTTGACCGGTGAGAGCGTTCCTGAGGGCAAATATCCCGGTGCACTTTTGGTGGCTGGATCCATTAATGTGGAATCACCTTTGGTAATGACGGTGGAAAAAGTTGGCCAAGATACGATGGTGTCGTCCATTGTGCGGCTGATTGATCAGGCTCAGTCACAAAAGCCTAAAGTAGCTGAGCTTGCTGATCGCTACGCGCAAAAATTCGTCATCGGGCTACTCGTTGTTACCGCCTCGGTGACCTTGGCCTGGCTTTGGATTGATCCTGCCAAGGCTTTTTGGGTGGCGGTGGCGGTTTTGGCGATAACTTGCCCGTGCTCATTGTCTTTGGCAACCCCTGCAGCCATTGCGGTAGCCGTTGGCCGGCTGACGCGCTCGGGCTTATTGGTGACGCGCGGCTATGCGATGGAGGGGCTTGCCCGAGCAACTCACGTGGTGTTTGATAAAACAGGCACACTAACCGATGGGCATTTGGTTTTGCAGCGCACCCACGCCTTGGGTGAATTTACAGCGGAGCAATTGCTGATTTGGGCAGGTTCGCTTGAGCGTCAATCCGAGCACCCGGTAGGCCGTGCCATTGCCCATGCAGCGGGGTCGAACGAATTGCTGCCCGTAGCTGCGGTGCACAATTTCCCCGGCCGGGGACTGGTGGGCCAGGTTGCCGGGCACGACATTGCAGTGGGTAATGATCGTTTGCTGGAACACTTAAGAATTGCGCCTGCCGCCAACCTCATGCCCACCTCGGATTTGGCGGTATGGGTGGCGGTGGATGGTCAACTTGCCGGTGTTTTGCATTTAAGCGATAGCTTGCGTGCCGATGCGAAGGCCGCAGTTGATGAGATTATCGCCATGGGCTTAACCCCCGTGATTTTATCGGGCGATCAGCCGGCGCGGGTGGCGCAAATGGCGCAAACGTTGGGTATTAGTGAGGCACGTGGCGGCTTATTACCGGCTGAGAAACTTGACTATGTGCAAAAGCTGCAGGCAGCGGGTGCCCTCGTGCTCATGGTGGGCGATGGCATTAATGATGCCCCCGTATTAGCTCAAGCCCAAGTTTCTATGGCCATGGGGGGTGGCGCGGTGATTGCGCGTCATTCTTCGGATATTGTGCTTATTAACGATCAATTGCGGCAAATCCCCTTCGGTTTAAAATTTGGGCGGCGGGTGTTGGCCAACATTCATCAAAATTTGGGTTGGTCAGTGGTTTATAACGTGGTGGCCATTCCGTTGGCGGCCATGGGTTTGATTCAGCCTTGGGTGGCTGCGATTGGCATGTCATTGAGCTCAATTATCGTGGTGGGCAATGCGTTGCGCTTGCGCTGGGATTAATGCCTCTGATTGACTTTGTCGGTGTTAAGTTTAAGTTAAACCCATCGAGCTTCGCGGTGTTTTGCGAACGCTTGCGATGGGGTGCGTGAATTGTGGGCATTTTGGCGGCGCGAGAGGCCGCCTATTTTAAGGGTTAATCGGTAGACTTAGGTTATTTGCCGATACTATAAATGTACTGATTGAGCTGCGCGACATCAGTGCTGGTGCGACGATACAGGTTGTCTAAGCTAATCACGGCGTATTCCAAGAGCAAGACGGTGAGGACAGGGTATTCCAAGCGCATGCGGTTATACATTTGGCGTGGTAGGCGCAATAAGCGGGTCGGTTTGCTGGCCCGCAGACGGACATTGCGTGGGTTGCGATCGAAGAAACTCATTTCACCGAGCATTTCGCCGGCGGGGATTTGCCCGACCACCATCTCATTGAGCGTTGAGCCCACGATGAGCTGCGCTTCGCCTTCTAGGAGAAAGTACAAGGATTCACCGACTTCACCAATATCGGCAATGATGTCACCTGCCTTGATGGTCATGAGGTCGCAAAAATCGAGGAAGGCGTTAATCTCGCGCTGGGTAAAAATATGGGTGTCGGTAAGCTGGCTTAAAAACTCGACAAGTTTGTCGCGGTCAATGTCGGTAATCATGAGGGGCATCCATTGAAAAAACTGATTGAGTGATTGTCCTGAACTTGTTGGCGTTTGTCGATGGATGAGGCTCGATTGGTTGGGTTTATTTTGTATCATTGGATTAACAGAAATATTCATCTTGTCGTTGAATAAGTATCGCTATTTTAATACTGCGGCATGCGGGATACTGCGATGGCAGCGAGTTTGCCGAGTATCGTGTAAACTTCGCGTTAATTCAGGTTTTATTTTTACAGCCAATTTTCGCTTTGAGATCGGCTAACTTTATGTTTTTTTGGAGATCTACCCCAATGTTTGCAAAATCCATGACGATTGCTGAATTTGATCCCGTATTAGCCCAAGCGATGGCTGATGAAGTGGTGCGACAAGAAGATCATGTGGAGTTGATCGCTTCTGAAAATTACGCAAGCCCTCGGGTCATGGAAGCGCAAGGTTCTGTTCTAACCAATAAATACGCGGAAGGCTACCCGGCTAAGCGTTATTACGGCGGTTGCGAGTATGTGGATGTGGCCGAACAATTGGCCATTGATCGCGCCAAAGAGCTCTTTGGTGCCGATTACGCCAATGTACAACCCCATTCTGGCTCACAAGCCAATGCGGCCGTATTCATGGCCTTAATTAACCCCGGCGATACCATTTTGGGTATGAGCTTAGCGCATGGTGGCCATTTAACACATGGAGCCAAGGTGAATTTCTCTGGCAAAATTTACAATGCGGTGCAATACGGCATCGACGAGCAGGGTTATATCGATTACGCCGAGGTGGAGCAACTCGCCCGCGCGCACAAGCCGAAAATGATTATTGCCGGCTTTTCGGCTTATTCACGCATTGTTGATTGGGCGCGGTTCCGTTCAATTGCCGATGAAGTTGGTGCGTATTTTGTGGTGGATATGGCGCATGTGGCCGGTTTGGTCGCTGCGGGCGTGTACCCAAGCCCGGTGCAAATTGCTGATGTGACCACCTCCACCACGCACAAAACGCTGCGCGGCCCCCGGGGCGGGATTATTCTCGCCAAAGCGAACCCCGAAATTGAGAAAAAACTGCAATCGTTGGTATTTCCCGGCATCCAAGGTGGGCCGTTGATGCATGTCATCGCCGCCAAAGCGGTGGCATTCAAAGAGGCATTGCAACCTGAATTCACGGTGTATCAGCGCCAAGTGGTTGATAATGCACGCGCTATGGCGAAAGTGTTTGTTGAGCGCGGTTTGGATGTTGTATCGGGCGGCACCGATAACCATTTGTTTTTAGTGAGCCTGGTGAAAAAGGGCTTAACCGGCAAAGCAGTGGATGCCGCCTTAGGGCAGGCGCACATTACGGTGAACAAAAACGCCGTACCCAATGATCCGCAATCGCCGTTTGTAACATCGGGCATTCGCGTGGGCACCGCCGCCATCACGACGCGGGGGTTTGGTGTGGCTGAAGCTACCCAATTGGCGGGCTGGATGTGCGATGTGATCGACGCGCTGGATGATGTGGCTGTGATCGCCTCAGTACGCGCCAAGGTGACCGATTTGTGCCGTCGCTTTCCGGTTTATGGCCGTTAAGCAGCGGCTGGTTTAGTCGATGAATTGTATCGCCTGTGGCCATGCTGATACGCATGTGATTGATTCCCGGATGGCCGATGGCGGCGCGTCGATCCGTCGTCGCCGGGAGTGCCTTAGGTGTCACCAGCGGTTTACGACCTATGAAACCGCCGATATTCGAATGCCGCGCATCGTTAAAAGCAACGGTGCGCGGCAAAATTTTAACGAAGATAAACTTCGGGCAGGCATGATGCGCGCCCTGGAGAAACGTTCCGTCGCTACGCGCAAAATCGATGAAGAAATCGACCAAATTAAAAAATTGCTGCAATCGTCGGGGGAAAAAGAAGTCCCCGCGCGGCGCATCGGCGATTTTGTGATGCAAGCCCTGCGGCGGCTCGATCAAGTGGCCTACATTCGTTTTGCTTCAGTGTATTTAAGCTTCGATAATGTTGAGGCCTTCCGTGCTGCGATCGAGGGGCTGAATCAGGAAGCATCGCAAGCGCCATCACCCCAACTGTCAAATGACCACCACTAATCCTGTATCGTTTTCTGCCGAAGATTCGCTATGGATGGCGCGAGCGCTGTCGTTGGCCGAGCGCGGATTGACCACGACGCATCCGAACCCTCGGGTGGGATGTGTGATTGTGCGTGATGGTGTCTGTGTGGGTGAAGGCTTTCATGCCCGTGCGGGTGAACCGCATGCCGAGGTGTTTGCTTTGCGTGCAGCGGGCGAACAAGCCCGCGGGGCTACGGCCTATGTCACGCTTGAACCCTGCGCACACTTTGGTAAAACACCGCCCTGCGCGCCCGCGCTGGCGGCGGCAGGCATTGGGCGCGTGGTGACGGCGATGGTTGATCCCGATCCCCGCGTTGCCGGGCGCGGGCATGATTTGCTCCGTGCGGCGGGCGTGCAGGTCGATGTGGGCTTAATGAATAAAGAAGCGCGTTGGCTGAATCGTGGGTTTGTTTCTCGAATTGAGCGAGACAGGCCCTGGGTTACGTTAAAAATTGCCCAATCGTTAGATGGCCGCACCGCGCTGGCCAATGGCATGAGCCGCTGGATTACCAATGAGAAAGCTCGGCGCGACGTGCAGTTTTTGCGGGCGCGGCAATCGGCAATTTTAACCGGCATCGACACCGTGTTAATGGATGATGCCCGCTTAAATGTGCGCCTTGACGCTTGTGAGCTTAAGATCGAAGGTGCGGTACGCCAACCGTTGCGCGTGGTGTTGGATAGCGGTTTGCGCCTGCCGCCCTTTGCACCGATTTTTGATGCGCCGGGTGATATTCAAATTTATACCCGCGATGTGATGGCGGGCATTCACTTTGATAGTTTAACCGCGCGGGGTGCGCAATTAGTTGCGGCACCTGTGGTTGATTCTGGGCTGGATTTGGGCTTTATTTTGCAGCACTTAGCTGCGCAAGGGATTAATGAATTACTCATTGAGGCGGGTTCAAAATTATCGGGTGCCTTTATTGCTCAGCAATGGGTAGATGAGCTTGTGGTGTATCAAGCACCGATTTTATTAGGCCACCTATCGCAGGCAAGTTTGGCTTTGCCGATGCTTGCAGAGCTCGATCACGCAGCCCGCTGGCAACTCATTGATACACAACGCTTGGGTGATAATGTGCGAATGACCCTGATTCCCAAGGCGCTTGAGCCTTAATTATTCGCGGAGGCAAGTTTATGTTTACTGGTATTATTCAAGCCCAAGGCACGTTGATTGCGCTCACACCCAAAGGCGGTGATATGCAGTTGAACGTAGGCGCGGGCAAGCTAGATATGAGCCGCGTGGCCTTGGGTGATTCAATCGCCGTTAACGGGGTGTGTTTGACTGTCACCGCGCATACTCAGACGAGTTTTACCGTTGATTGCTCGCGTGAAACCCTGAAATTAACCACGCTTGGTCAATTGCGCCCGGGCTCGCCCGTGAATTTAGAACCGGCGCTCACGCTCGCCACCCCGCTCGGCGGGCATTTAGTGAGCGGGCATGTAGATGGTTTAGCGATGGTTGAATCGCGCAGCGAGGAAGCGCGCGCGGTTAGTTTTTGGCTGCGTGCCCCCGATGACTTAGCGAAATATATTGCTAAAAAAGGCTCGGTCACCATTGATGGCGTGAGTTTAACCGTCAATGAGGTTGAAGGTTCGCGCTTTAAGCTCACCATTATTCCGCACACCTTAGCGCAAACCATCATGGGGCGTTATCAGCCGGGCAGTGCGGTAAATTTAGAAATTGACGTGGTGGCACGCTATCTTGAACGGCTTCTGGCGGGGCAGTCTAACGGCACTCAGCCCGCCTATGCGCAGGCGATGGGTTCACCCTATTCCATCGATTGACCGGCTTTGCGACGCGAGTAATGCTAGAATCGTAGGCCAAATAGCTGCGGGGATTGAGATCGCAGCTCATCTTTTACAGAGCAGGTTGTGCATGAGTTTTAGTTCAATAGATGAGATTCTCGATGAACTCGCCCAAGGACGCATGGTGATTATCGTTGATGATGAAGACCGCGAGAACGAAGGTGATTTGCTCATGCTGGCCGAAAAAACGCGGCCAGAAGATATTAATTTTATGGCTCGATTCGGTCGCGGCCTGATTTGCCTAACCTTAACTGAAAGCCGCTGCGCCCAGCTTAAATTGCCCTTAATGGTGTCGCAAAATCGCGAGCAGTTTTCCACCGCGTTTACGGTATCGATTGAGGCGGCGGAGGGCGTAACTACCGGAATTTCGGCGCAAGATCGTGCTCGCACTGTGTTAGCTGCTGTGGCACCCGATGCCAAACCCACCGATATTGTCCAGCCCGGGCACGTGTTTCCGCTGATGGCGAAAGCCGGTGGCGTGCTAACGCGCGCGGGTCACACCGAGGCGGGCGTCGATTTAGCGCGCTTGGCGGGCGCGCGCGAATCGGCCGCCGTCATTGTTGAAATTTTGAACGAAGATGGCAGTATGGCGCGCCGCCCCGATTTGGAAGTGTTTGCCGCCACCCACAATTTAAAAATTGGTTCAATTGAAGAGCTCATTCGCTATCGCATGAAGCATGAGCGCTCAATTGAGCGGATTTCAGAATCCCCACTTTCACTGGCGGCGGGGGAATTCCGGTTATTTGCCTATTGCGATCACAGCTCTAAGCAAACGCATTTGGCTGTGGTTCGGGGGTCACCCTCACCCGATCAGCCCGTGCCGGTGCGCGTGCATGTGCATCAGCCGGTGTGCGATTTGCTCGAGCCGATTAATGCCGATTGCGGATGGCCTTTATCGAATGTGCTGGCGCGCTTAGGTCAAATGGATTTAGGTGTTGCCATTATTTTGCGCCCCAGCATTAACGAGGCAGATATTGTTAAGCAGCTACAACATTGGCAATCACCCGAGCGGCCGGCCGCTTCGGCGGGCGATCATGTGCGCACCTATGGTGTTGGGGCACAAATTTTAAAAGACTTAGGCGTACAGCGCATGCGCGTGATGAGCGCACCGAAGCGTTTTCATGCCTTAGCCGGTTATGGATTAGAAGTGGTTGACTACATTTATGATGAAACGGCCGATGGCGCCGTGGGGGCAAATTGATGAGCATGACGGGGATTACAATCGTTGAAGGGGGCTTAACGGCAGGGCTTGAAGGGCGTTATGCCATTTTGGCCACCCGTTGGAATGCGTTTATTGTGGATCGGCTGGTGGAAGGCGCGATTGATACGCTCAAACGCCACGGCGTGCCCGCGCAATCTATAACCTTAGTGCGCGTGCCGGGCGCCTATGAATTGCCGCTGATCGCGCAACGGGTTGCGGCCAGTGAGCGCTTTGATGCCATTATTTGCTTAGGCGCTGTGATTCGGGGCTCAACCGCGCATTTTGATTACGTGGCAGGCGAGGCGGCCAAAGGCATAGCCGCTGTTGCGATGGATTTTGATTTACCCGTTATTTTTGGTGTGCTCACCACCGATACGATTGAGCAGTCCATCGAGCGGGCCGGCACCAAAGCGGGCAATAAAGGCAGTGAAGCGGCCGCTACGGCCATTGAGATGGTGAATCTTGTTAAACAATTGGATCAAGTCGAGTGACTAACCGCACAGAATTTTCTTGGGCGCAGGTTTTATCTGCGAAAAAAACCGCCCCTGCCGAACCAAGCCTGCAAGACCCTCTGCCGACAGAGCCAGCTTCAGTTGAATCACCCGCGCCCGTCATAACCCCTGTGGCACCAGCCCAACCGCAGGCTTTGGATGACGAGGCACCCGATGCCCTACAGGTGGCCGCAGCGCTCAGCAATCATGCTGAGCAGAAAGATTCAATGACCGACTGCCCCCAAACGCTCGCGCCAGCAGCCAAACCAAGCGCTAAGCGCGCGCATTCTGCAGGGCAGGCTTCGGATAAAAAACGCTGGCGTTGGGCCCGCGAGCGGGTCATTCAAGCGCTTTATCAGCAAATTTTGAATAGCACACCTGTAGATGTGCTTGATGCGCAGTTTATGGAAGATGTGTTCATGCTCAAAGTGGATCTTGAGCTATTTAGGCGCCTTGTGCGCGGTGTCAGTGCGAATGAAAAAGCCTTGGATGCGGCGTTTACCCCCTTGCTTGATCGGCCCCTTGCGGAGCTTGATCCCATTGAACAAGCCATTTTGCGCATGGGCGCTTTTGAGCTTATCCACACGCCAGAAATTCCCCGTGCGGTCGCCATCAATGAAGCGGTTGAAATGGCGAAATTATATGGTGCGAGCGAAAGCCATAAATACATCAACGGTGTGCTAGATAAACTTGCCGATCGCGTGCGCCTGGCTGAACCGCGTCGCCCGGCGTAACGTTCGTGGCCTTACGGCAGTCCACCGCCCTTGGGTTGAGCTAATCGAGTGGGTGCGTCGCATGAACCGATCAAAAATTAATATGCCCGGGGTTCACGCATGGGCTTATCTTCTCACTTGGCAGCGCACCTTATTCGCCTGTGTTATGGGCTTGGTGTTGTATGCCGCCGCGCCGTGGATTTTCCCAAATCTGCATTTTGAAGCGCGCTCGTTACTGGCTTGGATTATTGCTTGCACGCTGTTTTTTACGTTGACTTGGGGCGGCATTTGGCGCATGGATGTGGCGCAAACGCGCTGGCGCTCGCAGCGGTTCAACCCTGGGGTGCGTACCCTGTATAGCTTGTTGCTCATCACGGTGGGCATCAGCTTGATTGGCGTTTTGCAAGTGTCAGATGCCACCAAAACACTCACCGGGCTTGGGCGCTGGTTGCATATTTTATTGGCGTTTGCGGCCTTAACGGCGAATTGGTTTTTGATACAAACCATTTTCGCCTTGAGTTATGCCCATCATTATTATCATCCCGACCGGGATAACAAAGTGGCGAGCTTAGGCTTTCCCGGTGAAGCAAAACACGGCGTGCCTTGCGATGCTGAGCCGGTTTACAGTGATTTTGCGTATTTTGCTGTGGTGGTGGGCATGACAGCGCAAACGGCCGATGTAACCACTAAAACGGCAGAAATCCGCCGTTTGGTCTTGGTGCATGGCTTAATTTCATTTGCCTACAACATCTTGGTTTTGGCGCTGTCGTTGAATTTATTGGCCAATGCGTTGCCGTAATGCGGCAATCATGCACAGGCGGCTAAAATTCTAAATTCCGCCGCCTATTAAGGCCAAAAATACCACAGCACGAGCGCGCCAAATACGATTCGATAATACGCAAAGCCTTTAAAGGTATGTTTGCTGATGTAATGCAAGAGCATACTCACAAAGGCCAACCCTGAGATAAAAGCGGCCACAAAGCCGATGGCCATCATGGTTAAGTCTTCTGGGTGCAGGGTATGCAGGTGTTTGAGCAAATCAAAGATGGTGGCCGCCAGCATCGTGGGGATGGCCAAAAAGAAGGAAAATTCGGTCGCGGTGGTGCGCGATAGTCCAAACATCATGCCGCCCATAATGGTAGAACCGGAGCGCGAGGTGCCGGGAATGAGCGCAAAACACTGCGCGACACCGACTTTAAGCGCATCTTTCCAGCTCATATCGTCGACATGATGAATACGCGCGGCGGGCGCAAACCGCTCAACCAGCAAAATAATAAACCCGCCGATAATGAGCGCGACAGCCACAAAAATCGGGTTGAATAAATGCGCTTTAATGTAGCTGTGGGTGGCTAATCCAATAATCGCCGCCGGAATAAAAGCCACAATTAAATTCAAGGTAAATTTTTGTGCGCTGCGTTGGGTGGGCAGGCCGATGACGACGGAGGTGAGCTTTTGCCGGTAAAACCACATCACCGCCAAAATAGCGCCCAGTTGAATAAAAATCTCAAAAACCTTAGCGCCATCGCCGGTATAGCCCAAATAATCGGCGGCGATAATCAAATGCCCGGTGGAGGATACGGGCAAAAATTCGGTCGCGCCTTCAATTAGGCCAAGGGTGGCTGCGGTGAGCCAATCGGGAAGCATCATGGGCAAAGTCCTTTCAATAGGATGGCTAATAACGGCGCGTAGCTTAACGTAAATTGGTGCGTTAAGGCATGACTAAACCATGACATAAGGCCGCACCATGCCGGTTTAATAGCGGTTTTGTGGCAATGCCCGTGCCGTTATGGCGGCGTTATTCCTGCAGTGCGGTTAAGTGCGCGGCCACGCTGCGGGCGAGTGCTTGAGTCTCGTAGCCGCCCTCTAAAAGCGAAACAATCCGCCCCTTGGCATGGGTGTTGGCTATATGGACTAATGCTTGCGTGAGCCAAGCATAATCGGCTTCAACCAAGCCCCAACCGCCCATGTCATCAAGTAAATGGCCATCAAAGCCGGCTGAAATCACGATTAAATCGGGCGAAAATTCGGCTAGTCGGCCAAACCAAGCTTGCTCACAGGCCGCGCGCCAAGTTGCCCCGCGCGTGCCTTGCGGCAGGGCAACGGGCAGGCAGTTTCTGGCCAAAGCGGGTAGGCCGCTATAGGGGTAAAACGGGTGCTGGAAGCTTGAGCAAAACAAAATAGACTCATCACCCGCCACAATATCTTCCGTGCCATCGCCATGGTGGACATCAAAATCGATAATCGCCACACGATGAATGCCTGCTTGCGTGAGCGCGTAGCGGGCGGCAATTGCCGCATTGTTGAATAGGCAAAATCCGGCAGCTTTGCGGCGCCCTGCGTGGTGCCCCGGCGGGCGAATGGCACAAAATGCCCGCCGTGCTTGGGCGCCAAGCACCCAATCGACCGCCGCAATGCCACTGCCCGCCGCCCGTAATGCGGCGGGCAGGGTATGCGCCATCAGCACCACGTCAGTATCGAATTGCACGCCGCCTTGGGCGGGGCTGCTTTGAAAAATTTCATCCACGTACTCGGGGCTGTGCGCGAGGCAAAGCTGCGCGCGGGTGGCTTTGGGCGCGGTGAGATGGGTTAGCCAAGGCTCGATGCCTTGGGCGATGAGGTGATCTTGAATTTGGGTGAGACGACGGGCATTCTCAGGGTGTGGCATGCCCCCCGCTAAGCCATTGCTGTGCAAGAGGCAATCGGGATGGGTTAGGTACGCTAAATTCATCGATATGCCATCCTCACAGGTTATGCTGAACCTACATTCTGCGCGCGCACTCTTGGCGGTGCAAGATGCGGTGGGGGTTGAACTTGGTTTGTACGGTTCGCTTAAATCAGCCGTCGAAATCGTCGTGTTGATTAATCGTGTTGATTAATCGTGTTGATTCATCTAGGGGGGCGTTATGCCGGGCCATATTTTAGATTCGATGTTTAACCCGCGCGGCGTGGCCGTTTTTGGTGCCAGCGAGCGGCCGGGTGCGGTGGGCACAATGGTGCTTGAGAATCTGCGGGCTGCCGGGTTTGCCGGGGCGATTGTGCCGGTAAATCCGAAGCATTCAATGGTGCAAGGTTTTGCTTGCGTGCCGGATTTAACCCATTTGGATCAACCGGTCGATTTGGCGGTGATTGCGACCCCTGCATCCACTGTGCCGGGCATTTTGCGCCAATGTGGCTTGGCGGGCTTGAAGGCGGCGGTAATTTTGTCGGCCGGCTTTGGTGAAGGGGGCGAGGCAGATCGTTCGACCGGCAAACGGCTGATGCGGGAAAGTTTAGAGATCGCTCAGGGCTATGGCATGCGCTTGATGGGCCCCAATTGCTTAGGATTAATGCGCCCGAGCATTGGCCTCAATGCCACTTTTAGCCACAACCAAGCCTTGCCGGGCAAGCTTGCCTTAGTGTCCCAATCGGGCGCGCTGGTGACTGCGGTGCTGGATTGGGCGCAAAGCCGGGGCGTGGGGTTTTCGGCGATTGCGTCCACGGGCGATGCCGCCGATTTGGATTTTGGGGATTTGCTGGATTATCTCGCGCTGGATCCGCAAACCACGGGCATTTTGCTGTATATCGAAGGCATTAAAGATGCGCGGCATTTTTTAAGTGGCCTGCGAGCAGCCGCCCGCATGAAGCCTGTGATCGTGTTGAAATCGGCGCGGCATGCGGCCGGTTCCAAGGCGGCAGCCACCCATACGGGCGCCTTAATCGGGCGTGATGATGCCTTTGATGCCGCCTTGACGCGTGCCGGTGTGGTGCGGGTAGAGCGCATTACCCAATGGTTTTCGGCCGCCCAAATTTTGGCCAGTGGTTTGAAATTGCGGGGCGACCAATTATTGATTCTAACCAACGGCGGCGGGCCTGGCGTAATGGCGACCGATCGCGCGGCCGATTTAAATGTGCCGTTGGCGAATTTAAGCTTGGACACCATCACGGCGTTGAATCACGTATTGCCCGCCACCTGGTCGCAAAGCAACCCGATGGACATTATCGGCGATGCCACGGCCGAGCGTTATGCGGCCTCGTTGCGCATTGCACTCACCGACGGCAAAGTGGATATGGTGATTGTGATGCTCACCCCCCAAGCCATGACCGACCCCACCGCCTGCGCCAAAGCCATTATCGAGGTGGTGCGTAACCAAGCGCCCCCCACTAAACCCGTGCTGGCCTGCTGGATGGGTGAGGCCTTAGTGCAGGAAGCGCGCGATTTATTTGATGCGGCAAATATTCCGCAATTTCGCTCACCAGAAACCGCCGTTGAGGCCTTGTCTTACCTCATAGCCTACCGGCGCAACCAACAAATATTGCTGCAAACACCGGGGCCATTAACTATTGATGCGCCGGCAGATATTGAAGGCGCCCGCTTGATTCTAGCCGCCGCGCGCAAAGCCGGGCGCACCGTGCTCACCACCCGAGAATCGAAAGCCATTTTGAACGCGTTTCATATTCCCACCACGGCCACCATTTTGGCGCGTGATGCCGATGAAGCCATGCTGGCGGCAGAAAGTTTAGGCTTTCCCGTCGCCATAAAAATTAGTGCGCCCAGCCTAACGCACAAAACCGATGTGGGCGGGGTGCGTTTAAATGTTCGCAGCGTGCAAACTGCGCGCCAACAAGCGGCAGAGATGCTCGACAGCGTGCGCGCCAAGCACCCCGAGGCGGAAATTGAAGGCATCACGATTGAGCGCATGGCCGAGGTGGGGCACGCGCGGGAACTGCTGCTCGGCGTTACCCGCGATCCGGTATTCGGCCCTATCATCGCCTTTGGTTCGGGTGGGGTGGCGGTTGAAGTGATGCGCGATCGGGCACTGGCCTTGCCGCCACTCAACAGGCTATTGATTGAGCGCTTGATAGCCCAAACCCACGCCGCCCGAATGCTGGGTGCGTTTCGGGGCGCACCGGCGGTCGATCGTGAGGCACTCACACGCATCTTAATGCGCGTGTCAGAGTTGGTTTGTGAGCTGCCGGAAGTGGCCGCCATCGACATCAACCCCTTGCTGGCGGGCGAGTTGGCCGTTGTGGCGGTGGATGCGCGCATTGAGCTCACCGAACGCATGCCGCTGCTCGAACCCTATGCGCATTTGGCGATTCACCCGTATCCGGCTCAATTTCAGCAAGACCTTGTGTTAAGTGATGGTCGCCGCATTCATGTGCGCCCCATTCGCCCGGAAGATGCCGAAATGGAACAGCGCTTTGTGCGGGGCCTATCCGAGCAAACCCGCTACCTGCGGTTTATGCGCATGCTCAACGAGCTCACCCCCGATATGCTGGTGCGCTTCACCCAAATTGATTACGACCGTGAAATGGCCTTTATTGCCCTGCATCAACCCACGGCGGCGCCAGATAGCGAAAGTGAAATCGAAGTGGGTGTTACCCGCTACAGCCTTGAGCCCGATGGTGAAACCGCCGAGTTCGCTTTAGTTGTGGCTGATGATTGGCACAGCAATGGCGTGGGCAGCCAGCTGCTTGAGATTTTGATTGATTACGCGCGCCAGCGCGGCGTGCGCGTGTTGTTTGGTGAGGTGCTCTTGCAAAATACCCCGATGCGTCAGCTCGCCCAACGCATGGGCTTTACCGAACAAGTGCTAGAGACAGATCAGGACATGGTGCGTATCGCTCGGCACTTGTCATGAGGCATTGGCTTGGCTTATGCTAATAAAAGAAATCTTAATCATCAAGAGGAAATCGATATGAAACTCAAAGCAACGCTCATCAGCGCATTGGCTGCCACCGCCTTAACGCTCGGCGCAATGGCTCCGGCATTTGCCGAATTAAGCCCCGCCGATCGAGCTGAATTGGCCAAGCCTATCGTCGCGCTCATGCCGGTGCTCATGAAAAATGAAGCCGCGCTCAACCTAAATGCCGAGCAAAAAGCCTTTTTTGCCGACTGGATGAGCAAAATGCCAGCGCGGCGTGAAGCGGTTGAACGCAACATTGCCGAACTGCGCATCGAGCTGCGCCAAGTGATTCTGGCGGGCGCTGAGCGCGAAAAACGCGATCAACTCATTCAAAAAATTGGCACCGAAGAGGCGCATATCTTAACCATGCGCGCCCTCTGCGTGGAATCGGTTCGGGAGCATTTAACGCCAGAACAGTTCAAGCAATTAGTCGCTTTATATGAAAAAAAAGCAAGCTGAGGTTGGTTTAAACGCGGCGTTTAATTCAAACGCCAGTTGGTGACCCATTCAGGACTTGTTCCCCGCGGGTGTACAGATTGCCCTGTCTAATGAATGCCAACCAATCGGTAGACAAATTTGCCGCAAAAAAAACCGCCTTTCGGCGGTTTTTGTCATTATTGAATGAATTGGTCGGGATGAGAGGATTTGAACCTCCGACCACCTACACCCCATGCAGGTGCGCTACCAGGCTGCGCTACATCCCGAAAATTTTGAACGGATGGTGCCGTACAAAATGAAGCGCGAATCTTAGCTTAATTAGGCGAAAGAAGAAAGCTCAGATTTTATGATTTTTCGCTTGACCGTTGTTTGGCTGCGGTGGAGGATGCATCGGTAAACAATAAGCGGGTCTTAATGTTTTTCTGGATTTTTAGTTTTCTTGTTAATTTCAAAAGGTTTTTAATATGAGCCATGGTTTACATACGCACGCACCGCATGATGAGGCGGTTCATGAGGCAGCGCATGGGGGCGTTCCGGCGCCGCACAGTTTGAATCAGTGGGTGGCGATTTTTACGGCGTTAATTGCGGCGTTAGGTGCGATGGTGAGTTATCAGGGCAGTAATCTCATGAATGAGGTTTTGCTCTATAAAAATGAAGCGGTCTTAAAAAAAACGAAAGCAACGGATGAGTGGAATTATTATCAGGCGGTGAGCACAAAATCGCATTTAATGGAATTGGCCTTGGTGTTGACGACGCCTGATCGGGTGGCGGGTTTTAAGGATGAGATTGCTAAATACAAGGCTCAAAAAGTGGAAATTAAGCAGCGGGCAGATGCGTTGGAAAAGGAATCGGAGGACGCGAATGCCGAGTCGGCCCGCTTAAATAAGCCACATCATGATTTGGAAATTGCGATGATTTTCTTCCAAATTGCCATTTCATTGGCTTCAATTACCGCCTTAACCGGCCGCCGATGGTTGTTTGGGGCTGGGTTGCTTAGCGCCGCCGTGGGCATTGGCTTGTGGGGCATGGCGTTGGTTGCGATGTCATGAATGCGCAGGCTTTGCGTGACTCTGTGATTTATAGCTGGGATGGCTGGAATCAGGCGCTTTTTTTAATCATTAATGGGGCGCAGTGGCCGGGTAAGGATGCCTTGGCTTCGGCGGGCACCTTTCTTGGCGATCACGAGTGGTATCCGGTGGTGATTGCGCTGGCTTTGACCTTATCGTTGGCGCGCCCGCTCTGGGTTTTGCCGGAGCGGGTAGGGGTTTTTGTTTGGAGTTATTTGTTAAGTTGGTGGGTTATTGCCACGTTAAAACCGCTGCTTGATTTACCGCGGCCTTTGTCGGTGCTGGGCGATGGGGTGGTGCATGTGGTGGGTCGGCCGGAGTATGTGCATAGTTTTCCTTCGGGGCATGCGGCATTTGTTTTTTTGCTGTGGGCAAGCTTGGCGCCAGGCGCGGCTTGGCCTGTTCGGTTGGGGTTGGGTGTGTTTGCTTTTTGGGTGGCTTGGTCGCGCTTGGCGGTGGGCGCGCATTTTCCGGCCGATGTGTTGGGCGGGGCGCTCATAGGCTTGGCTTGCGCTGCGTTGGTGAGTGGCTTGTGGTGGGGTTTGCGGCGTTTGCGCGAATGATGTTCGGGCGGCGCGTGGGGTGCGAACTTACTGCGATTTGAGTGTGTGGGGGTATTGCGCGTTCTTGAGCACGAGGGGGCTAGGTTGAATGAGTGCAGGTTTGCCGAGATAGAATCCTTGTCCCCAGTCGATACCCATTTCGGCCAATTCTTGCGCGGTGGCTTGGTCGGTAACAAATTCTGCGACGGTAATCAGCCCAAGATCGGCGGCCATGTTTTGGATGTGCTGCACAATGCGTTTGGCTTTGTTGTTGGTGGTGATGTGGCGCACTAAGTCGCCTTCAATTTTCAGGAAGTGGAAGGGGAGGTCGAGCAAGTAGCGGTAGGAAGAGTAGCCGCTGCCAAAATCATCCAGCGCGAGTCGCAATCCAAAATCGAGCAGGGGTTGCAGGGCGCGAAGGGCTTCTTGGGTATCTTCTACCAACTCCCGCTCGGTGATTTCAATGACGAGCGGTTTGGTTTGGCGGCTGCTGGCTTGATCGGGGTGCGTGCAGGCGCAGGCATTCGTGGCGTTTAGGATGGTTTTGGCAATTAACTCGGGGTGATGCAGAAAATCGCCTGAAATGTTCACAAAATGCGCCCGTGACGAGCTGAAATGGCTGGTGACGCAGTAATTGATGGTTTGGTTGATAATCGCTTGATCGATGCGGTGCGCCAGCTGGAGCGAGGATGCCGCGGCGATAAACTCGCCCGCCGCTATGATTTTGCCTTGCGGTGTAATCATGCGGGCGAGGGATTCGTCGGCAACAATCAACCCAGTTTTGAGATCAAAAATGGGTTGAACGGCGGCAACAATGCGGTTTTCTGCCAATGCGGATTCGAGTGTGCCGCCGGTGATGTAGATGGATGGCCGGGTGAGTTGCTGGGCGCTCACTGCCCGGTTGCGCCCGGCGCGTTTGGCTTCAAACACGGCGGCGTTCACTTCGGTTAGGAGGCCTTGGCCCTTATCATCAAGGGCTGCATCGGCGGCTTTGAAGGTGCTGTATCCCACGCTTAAGCTTAAATGCCCACCAGGGATTTTTAAGGTTTTGGCCAGCGGCAGGCTGTGGGCTATGGTGTTGAATTGCTCGGCAATGGCTTGGGTTTGGCTCACGAGTGTTGCCGGTACGAGTGCCATAAACTCATGGCCACTCCAGCGGGCGAGCGCGATCTCACTTGGTATAGCTTTACGAAAGGCATGCCCCAGATCGTGGATGACTTCATCGCCGGTTTGATAGCCTAAAAAATCATTAATAATTTTTAAGCGATCAATATCAATCAAAATAAGGGCGCCAAGGCCTAACCGCCGTTTAATGCCGAGGAGTTGCAGCATTTGGCTGCGATCAATGAGCCCGGTTAGGGCATCGATGCTGTTTGCGGTGTTGTTTTGACATAAATGCAGTTCAAAGCAGGTGCCACCATCCACTTGGGATGTGTGCAAAACGGCATCGATTTTAAGATAGCCACTCGATTGCAGGCTAATGGGCAACCGGCTTTGATACTGTGCAGTTAGGCTTGTGAGTGGTGTGCCATCCCGCAGAAACAGTTTGCTTGTGATATCGGCGGGGCTGAGTGTATCGGATGGGGGCAGCCCCAGCAGCCGCAAAGCGCGCGGATTAATATAGCGCAGCGAGCCCGCGTTACTGATGATAAACACGGGTTGCTGGAGCCCATCGAGTAGTTCGAACGCGTCCATGGAGTTGCTATTTCCTAATATAAAATCGGTGCAAAATCATGTTTCAGCATACCGATATTTGTCTTGCGGGCGTATTTGTTTATTTTTGGTCAGCGCGCATGAATTAATGAGCTTGGCAGTTGCGCTCTTTAATGGTGTCTTGTATCGCTTGCAGTAAAACTGCTTTGAGCTGTGCGAGCTCGGTTTCATTGATGGTGTTGCCAAGCAGGCTGTCTTCGAGTGCGCCGGCATAGGTTTGAATGTGTTTAGCTTGGCAGCAGGCCGCCGCGCCGCGCAATTTGTGTGCTAAGTGCCGCAGCGCAATGAGGTCATCTTGCGGCATCGATAAGCTTCGGTAATAAATGGGTAGTTCATCGCAGAGCAGGGCGTTTAACACGCGGTCGGGCTCAGGCGAGCAGCTGCCGGTCATCGCATTCGGGGCGGCGGGCGCCATGGGTTGTAGAAATTGGCTCATCGCGTTAATTAACTCGCCCAATGAAATGGGTTTTGTGAGCACCATGTCTGCCCCTGCGCCTAAAAGCGATTGATGCACTTGGGATTGCACGTTCGCTGTGATGGCAATAATCGGTGTGTCTTTGTGCCGCGCTTGTTTGCGCAGCATGCGTACAATGCCGGTGCCGAGAATATCGGGCAGGTGCATGTCGGTTAAAATAATATCTAAATCCATTTGTTCGGCGGTATTTAAGCCGGTTTTGCCCTCTGCGGCGGGGTGAACGGTTAGGCCAATTTGTGCGAGCAGATTCATTAAATGCGCTTGATAAATTCGATCATCATCGATGACCAAGGCGGTGCGGCCGATAAACGAGGGCAAATTTTGATTGAGGCTGGGCGTCTGGGCGGGTTTAAGAGGGAAGTTTTGGGATGCTCGGCTCTGCGGGACTTGTTGCGCAATGCGGGGTAATAAGGATTGCAGCGCGCGTTGGCGAATAAACAGCGGGAGGGTAATCTGCGCCCAATCAAAGTTATGGAGTGGCCGTCCCTGCAAAGAAATGTAGGGATTTAGGCCAATAATTCGGGTGTGACCGATCATCCCTTTGAACCAGGCGGGTTGCTCGGTTTGCAGTTGCAACCATTGGGGTTCGTCGATAAACAGGCAGTTGATGCGGTTATCTTGCGCGGGATCGAGCACAATTTCTGTGCCAAAGGCCAAGAGGTGCCCGCGCCAGGCTTGTGCGTGGGTGGGTGATTGCGTGAGCACGCTGCATCGTTTGCCTTTAAGCCAAGGCTGCCCGGCGAGGGCGGGTTCTAAAATAGGGGCGGGCAGGATTAATCGAAAGCCTTGCCGCTGCGGACGGGTAGTCCCTACGGTGAGTTCGGCATCCAATTTTTGAGTTAACGCTTTGATGAGCTGGGCGGTAATCTCTAGGCTCATAAATAAAGGCTCCCCGCTGAGCATGTTCAAGCTAGGCGTTTGGTACTTGATTGATTGGGCTAAATCATTCAAGGGTTCGGCTGTTTTAGCGTCAATAATTAGCTCAAGGTAGTGACCAGGCGCAGAATTAGCCTCGGAATTGAGATCGGGTGCTGAAGGGGATGGCACTAAGCGGATTTCATCGCTCGGTTCGCTTACAAGTAAGGTGAGCGCGCAATCGCTAATGCCGGGTTGTTCAAGCAGAATGGCGAACAGGTTATCCAGCAGGCGGCGCAGCAGGCGAATATCCACTAAGACCTGCGCCGGTACATCTTGAAAACAAATATATTGAATTAAACCGGCTCGGTGTTGGGCGGGAATTTGCCATTCCGCCACCGCATCTTCAATTTGTAAGCGAATATCTGTTTTGCGGGGCGTGGCCGTTAAGCGCGTTGATGCCAGCTCGTAATAATCCAACACATTTTCGATGGTGAGTCGTAATTGGGCGTTGGCGGCACGAATAACGATTAATTCGGGGGTAATGCGCTCGTTAAATGCGGTCGATTCGTTGAGATTAGCCAGCGCATCGGCGGCGGCGCGGATGTGTCCTAAGGGCGTGACCCAATGCTGGTTGAGTTGGGCAATTTGTTGGGCCGAGGCCTTTATGGATGGGGGTGCTGTTTGCATTGAACTTGCGCTATTTTCAGCAAATTCGTGACGAAAACGCGCCCATCGCACGATAAAAGCCACGCCAAGCCAAAGCCCAAGCCAAGCCATGCTGAATCCAGCACGCGCGCCCGTGTTTTGAAGGGTGCAAAGCCACGACGCGGTATCGCTCGCGGGGGCGGTGCTGGGCGGGGTGAGCCAAGAAGTGAGCCATGGGGTTAACAAGATGCCGAGTAAAAATGGCCAAACGGGTAGGGGATAACGTTTTAAATTGGACCAAAACCGCCGAGTGTTTTTGTTGGGGTTTTTCAGAGTGCGTTTTGAAGATTGCATCGCCATCATATTGCGCTTAAACCTAGAATCAATCGTTGGACGGGTAGCAGTGCCGGCAAACAGATGACCGTTAAATCAATCAAATAAACTTAAGAAACCGCTGATTACCCCCCGTGTTCATAGGTTCGGCTTCGGCAACTCGGTTCGCGCCGGATTTAATCAGAGCTTCCTTAAAGCCTAATTAGGTGAACGCAACACCTTGAGGGGGCGGCCTAGTTAAAGGATAAGTTTCGTGCCACAGAGCGGCAGATTTAGTCCGCGCATAATTCATTTCGTTCTATTTTGTGTACTGTGCATGAACTTATCCGCTAGGGCAATAAATTAGGCAATAAATTAAGGGCACTGCGTAAGACATAAAATGCACGTTCAACCTCGTTACTCGGTTTAAGCTACTGTGTACTAATTTTAGAGAATTTGATGCCATGAATGTGAACCATACCGACGCCCCGCTCGGCCAATGCTTAGCCCAATTAGTCGGCAATACGCCGTTGGTGCGCATAGAGCGGCTTGATTTAAGCGCAAGCAGCCGGGGGAATCTGATTTTGGGCAAATTGGAGGGTAATAATCCCGGTGGATCGGTTAAAGATCGCCCTGCGCTGTGGATGATTGAGCAGGCGCTGGCACGCGGCCAAATTAAGATAGGAGATCGGTTAATTGAGGCGACCTCCGGCAATACCGGTATTGCGCTTGCGATGGTGGCCGCTTCGTTAGGGCTTGGCATGACGCTCATCATGCCCGACAACATGTCGCTTGAGCGGCGCCAATCCATGGCTGCTTTTGGTGCTGAACTGATTTTGGTGCCCAAAGCGCAGGGCATGGAGCGAGCCCGCGATTTGGCCGCAGAGATGGCGGCCCGGGGCGAGGGCGTCGTGCTCGATCAATTCAGTAATGCCGATAACCCGGCGGCGCACTTTGCTACCACCGGCCCTGAAATTTGGCGCGATACGCGGGGCAAAATCACGCATTTTGTTGCATCTATGGGCACCACCGGCACCATTACAGGTACGGGGCGCTATCTTAAACAGCAAAATCCCGCCATTCAGATTATTGGGGTGCAGCCTGCCGATGGCGCGCAAATCCCCGGTATTCGGCGCTGGCCTGCAGCCTATTTGCCTCGAATTTATGATGCCAGCGTGGTTGATCGCATTATTGATGTAGATCAACCCTTGGCAGAGGAAACCACGCGCCGTTTAGCGCGGCAAGAGGGCATTTTGGCGGGAATTTCATCAGGCGGGGCGATGGCGGCTGCCCTGCAGTTATCATCTGAGTTAACCGATGCGGTGATTGTGTCGATTATTTGTGATCGTGGCGATCGGTATTTATCGACGGGCGTATTTCCATCGGGCTAAACATTGGGCAGTACCTCTTGGCGGATCACGCCGAGGGCTGGCAAATGATCTTGGGTGTGTTGGAATCGGCCCACACCGCTTGGCCGTGCGCGTAGTGCACATCGCCTGCCACTAAGGCGGCCAGGGCGATGGGGTAGATTTGGTGCTCTAATTGATGAACACGCGCCTCAAGTGATTCAACCGATTCTGCCGGTGTGATCGCCAAAACGCCCTGAATAATCGCGGGGCCCGCATCTACCGTGGGGGTAACAAAATGCACGGTGGCGCCGTGCTCGGTATCTTGCGCTGCAAGTGCCCGGGCGTGGGTATTTAAACCCGGATGCTTGGGCAGTAGGGCGGGGTGAATATTGATGAGTTTGCCTAAAAAACGCTGCACAAACGCGGGGGTTAAAATCCGCATAAAGCCGGCCAACACCACCCAATCGGGCTGGCAGCGGGCGATTAAATCGGCCAAGGCGTCATCAAAAGCGGCCCGATCGGCAAAGGCTTTGTGATCGAGTACGGATGTGGGGATTTTTGCCTGTTGAGCGCGTTGCAATCCAAAGGCATCGGCGCGATTGCTGATGACGTGGATAATGTCGGCGGCAATCTCGTTTTTGGCGCAGGCGTCGATCAGTGCTTGCAAGTTTGAGCCATTGCCCGAAATAAGCACGCATACCCGCGCGCGCGGGGTAATTTGAGTCGTCATCAAAGCAATTTAGCGGTAAACGACGGGTGCTTGCTGGCCGCGCTCAAGCATTTCACCCAGTATCCACGGGCTTTCACCCATGGCGGTGAGCGCGTCTAAGGTGGCTTGCGCGGCGGTGCGCGCCACCACAATGACCATGCCCACGCCGTTGTTAAAGGTGCGTAGCATTTCACTTTGCTCAACTTTGCCGTGTTCAGCCAGCCAATCAAAAATTAGCGGCCGTTGCCAGCTCGATAAATCAACCGCGGCGGTTAAATTATCGCCGTAAACGCGCGGTAAATTATCGGTTAACCCGCCGCCGGTGATGTGGCACAGGGCATGAATTTCAATTGATTGACGCAATTGCAGCAGAGTTTTGGTGTAAATGCGGGTGGGCGCTAATACATGCTCAATAAACGCACGGCCATCGGCCATGGGGGCGCTTAAATCAGGCTCGGCGCGCGCCATGATTTTACGAATTAACGAATAACCGTTGGAATGAGGGCCTGAGGAGGGCAGCCCAATCAGCACATCGCCGGCTGCGACTAAATGCCCATCAATCATTTGATCGCGTTCGACGACGCCCACGGCAAACCCGGCTAAATCATAGTCGCCGGTGTGGTACATGCTGGGCATTTCAGCCGTTTCCCCGCCCACCAAGGCGCAGCCAGCCAGCTCGCAACCGGCCGCAATGCCGTTAATGACTCGGGTGGCAATCGGCACATCAAGGCGGCTTGTTGCGTAATAATCCAAGAAAAACAAGGGCTCGGCACCGGTGACGACAATATCGTTCACGCACATGGCGACCAAATCAATGCCGATGTGATCGTGTCGATCCAAATCAATTGCTAAACGCAATTTGGTGCCCACGCCGTCGGTGCCGGAAACTAAAACCGGGTCTTTGTATGTGTTGCCCAAGGCAAATAACCCACCAAAGCCACCTAAGCCACCAATGACTTCGGGGCGATTGGTGCGTTTTACAGCGGGTTTAATGCACTCAACGAGGGCTTCGCCGGCATCAATATCGACGCCCGCATCGCGGTAAGTAAGAGGGGTTTGATCGGCATTAATGGCGGGTTTGTTCATAATCAACGAGGGGTTTTTTAAGTAAAATGTGGGTGTAGTTTACACGAGGCGACGATGACTTCTGCGGATTATATGCCCCAATTGGTTCATACTGATTCTAATTGCTGCGTTTATTGATGAGGATGTTTGCTTTATGTTGACCTTGTATCAGTTTGAATCTTGTCCTTTTTGCTGGAAAGTCAAAGCGTTATTACATTTTAGTAAAATCCCGTACACGGTGATTGAAGTCAATCCGATGAATTCTAAAGAGCTGGAACCCTTGGGCTTGAAAAAAGTGCCGGTGCTGGTGGATGGCGAAAAAATTATTACCGAATCTTCCGTGATTATGGATTATGTGAACGAGCACTACACGCATCTGGGCTCCAATGATTCGGTCGCCGAGTGGCGCGCTTGGGTGGATGCCAGCTTGGTGCATTTTTTGCCGCCCGTTATTCATAAAAATTTTTCGACTTCATGGCAAACCTTTGGTTCTGTCTTAAAGCCGTCGGGTTATGGGGTGATGAAGCGCACACTGGTGCGCTTTGCGGGGGCTTTAGCCATGTCTCGCGTGGCATTAAAAAAAGCCCGCGAACGGGGTATTACCGATGCGCCTCGGGGCTTAACCGAGGCGGTGTTGCATTGGGTGAACGCGGGCTTGGCGGGCCAAGCCTTTCACGGGGGGAGTGCGCCTGATTTGGCCGATTTAAGCGTGTTTGGCGTATTTCGTTCCACCGATGGGCTGGCCGCTGTCGCGCTGGCACGCGCGGCAAGCCCTGCATTTGCGACTTGGTATGACGAACTTAAACAACGCACGCCCTCAAGTGCGGTGTAATTTCTACCGCCTGCCCGTGAGCGCGCGCCAGGCAATGCGGGCGCTGGCGGTGAGCTCGTCAACCCAAGCGCGTTGGCTGGCGCCTTGGTAGGCCACGGCGGGATCCACCTGAATTTGCCTGAGCACTTGCTCGGCTCGCGCGATGCACAATCGATAACGCATACCCCGCGCCCAAGGCTTACCCAGTGGCGCGGCGGCTTGCAGCAAATCGCGGCTGCGGCGCACATAGCGCTCACACAAACGCCGCCAAGCGAAATCCACCGTTTGCTCGGTGAAGTGCGCGGGGGTTACCTTATATTCGGCAAGCTCCGCCTGCGCAAGCCTTAATGGGCGCTGGGCGGCGTGCTCGCTGCGCGCGGTGAGCAGGCCATCCAAAATCAGCAGCGCGCTGATCAAGCCATCCATTTGTGCCGCTTGGGTTGGGTTTTTTTGCTGTATTGCCGCGTAATGGCTTGGGTGAAACCGCTGGATTTCTGCGCGATAAAAACGCATGAGATCGGCAAATTCCGCAAGCGGCGCGGGCGGGGCAGCGGGTTGCATGGTGGCGGGTTTAAACCACGGCAAAAAACGTAACACGGTAGCAGCCATGACAAATACTCTTAAATAAAGCGTGAATTAGGTCGGGGATTGGGTGTCGATAAAGTTCAGTAATTCAGCCGGCGTGTTGATAATGGCGTCTGCTTGCCAGTCTTCAATCGGCCGCTCGCCATCTAAATAGCCCCAGCGCACGGCAACCGCCCGCATGTGGGCGGCTAAGCTGGCTTGAATATCCCGTTCGTGATCGCCGACATAAATAATGTGTTGCGGCGGTAAACGCAGCCGACCCGCCGCATAAATGAGCTGATCGGGTGCAGGTTTGCGACGGGCTAAATCATCGCCCGCGACCACCACGGGTGGCGTCATGTTCAGCTCTTTGAGTAATTGTCGGGTTAAAAACCCCGGTTTGTTCGTCACAATCCCCCAGTTAAGCTTGCGCGCGGCAAATTCCAAAAGCACCGCAGCCAGCCCGTCGAACAGGCGGGATTGATGGGCAATATCCTGACGATAGAGCTGTAAAAACCGATCGCGCAATGCGCTAAAACCCATCTGCCCTGGGCTTAAACCAAAGCCGATTTCGAGCAAGCCGCGCGCGCCGTTGGATACCTGCGGGCGAATAGACTCAAACGCCAGTGGCGCCAAGTTGCATTCCAGCCGCAGCCGATTAAGCGCGAGGGCCATATCGGGCGCGGTGTCAATTAGGGTGCCGTCTAAATCAAACAACACCGCACGGATGGCGTTATTGGTCATCGCGACGGCACGCCAGAAGGTAGTTCACATCTAAATCTTGCGGGTTAAGTGCGTAGGCTTGGGTGAAGGGGTTGTAGGTGATGCCACTGAAAGCAACCGGCGTTAGTCCAGCCGCGCGCGCCATGCCGGTAAGCTCGCTCGGGGTGATAAATCGCTTGTGGTCGTGCGTGCCACGGGGCACTAACTTGAGAAGATACTCCGCCGCCACAATGCCAAACAGCCAAGATTTAGCGTTGCGGTTGAGTGTGGATAAAAATATCCAGCCACCCGGTTTGACCGCTTGCGCTAAGGCATGCACCACGCGGGCGGGCTCATCGACATGCTCCAGCATTTCCATGCAGGTAACAACATCAAACGCACCGGGATGCGCGGGCGCAAAGCTTAAAATATCCGCCAATTGATAATTAATGTTCAAGCCTTGCGCCTCGGCGTGGACGCGCGCGGCAGCTAAGGTGTCGGCGGCTAAATCTAAGGCAGTCACAGAGGCGCCGGCTTGCGCGAGTGCCTCGCTTAAAATCCCGCCGCCGCAGCCCACATCCAGGATGCGGCTGGCCTGAATGGGTGCCCGCTGGCCAATAAAATCTAATCGCAAGGGATTAATGGCATGCAGCGCGGCAAACGCACCCGATTGATCCCACCATTGATCGGCCAGTTGATTAAATTTAAATAACTCATCGGCGCGCGCACTAGAGCTCGGCTGTAGGGACATATCGAGAGATTCCATAGGATAAAGGGGGGGCATGATCATTCAGTTTAGCAGGATGCCCGTCGCAGCACCGCGTGCCAAACGGCAATAAAGTTTACGCGGTTGTTCGCGCAGCGGGATGGCGCTTTTGTGATAAGCTCATTCTTAGGGGGAAAACGTCCCCTTTATTTGTTTGATCGCCTTTTGTTCGGGTTTGAATCAGTTAAATTATTTTCATAGCTCAGGAGTGATGCGCCATGAATAGCCATTTAATGCCCACCTATAATCGCCAGCCTGTGACCTTCGTGCGCGGCGAGGGTGCGCGTTTGTGGGACACTACCGGCCGAGTTTATCTTGATGCCCTAAGCGGCATCGCGGTAACAGGTTTAGGGCATGCGCAGCCTGATATCAGCGAGGCGATTTGCGATCAGGCTAAAACATTGATTCATACATCCAACGTGTATGGCATTGAATGGCAAGCCAAATTAGCCGATAAATTGGCAGAAATCTCTGGCATGTCGTCGGTATTTTTCTGTAATTCGGGTGCTGAAGCAAACGAGGCGGCCATTAAGCTCGCGCGATTATTTGCCCACCAGAAAAAAATCGAAAATCCTCAAATTATCGTCATGGAAACCAGTTTTCATGGTCGCACGTTAGCCACGCTGGCGGCAACGGGTAACCCGTTAATCCAGAAAGGTTTTGAGCCTCTGGTTGGCGGGTTCCTGCGTGTGCCTTATGGTGATTTAGCCGCCATAGAGCAACTGGCCGCCGTGCACGATAATATCACCGCTGTGCTCGTTGAGCCGGTGCAAGGCGAAGGCGGGGTGCGCCCAGCGCCCAAAGGGTTCTTGCGGGGTATTCGCACGCTGTGCGATCAGCATGATTGGCTGATGATGGTCGATGAAGTGCAAACGGGCATTGGCCGTACCGGGCGTTGGTTTGGTTTTCAGCATGAAGAAGGCGTGCTGCCAGATGTGATGAGTTTGGCTAAAGGCTTAGGCAATGGCGTGCCGATTGGCGCCAGCGTGGCGGCTGGCAAGGCCGCTAAGCTCTTTGCCCCCGGCAATCATGGCACCACCTTTGGGGGTAATCCTTTGGTGTGCCGTGTGGGATGTACCGTTCTGAACGTCATTGAGCGGGATGGCTTGCTTGCTCGTGCCAGCGATTTAAGCACGCGGATTCGCGCTGGACTCATCGCCGGCTTTCAATCAGAGCCCGCCGTACTTGAGGTGCGCGGTTTAGGTTTGTTAATTGGGGTTGTGCTGGATCACCCGTGTGGTGAGTTGGTTCGGCGGGCGCTTGATCGGGGTTTGTTGATTAACGTGACAGCCGGTTCGGTGATTCGATTGCTACCGCCCTTGATTATGACCGATGAGCAAGCCGATGAGCTCGTCAGCACGCTCGTGGCGCTGGTGCAAGATTGGGTAGCTGAAAACACCGCTCAAGTCACCGATTAAGCGCGCTATCTTCGTGTCAGCAGCACAAAAATTCTGTGCGTGATACTTTTGAACCGAACATAACACATTCTAACGTATGGTATTTTAGAGATTTTACTATGACAGTTCGTCATTTTCTCAGTTTATTGGATTACACCGAAACCGATTATCGCCGCATTTTAGCTCGGGCGGCTGCGCTCAAGCAGGCTTATGCGGCGGGTATTCGCCCGGCTACGTTGCGCGCGCGTGTGCTGGGTATGATTTTCGAAAAAGCATCTACCCGCACCCGCCTATCGTTTGAAGCGGGCATGGCGCAATTGGGTGGCACGGCGATTTTTCTCTCCCCACGCGATACCCAATTGGGGCGGGGTGAGCCGATTGCCGATTCAGCGCGGGTGATGTCGCGCATGGTGGATGCGGTCATGATCCGCACCAAAGATCACGCGATGATCGAAGAATTTGCCGCGCATTCGAAGGTGCCCGTCATTAATGCACTCACCGATCTTAACCACCCCTGCCAGTTATTAGCCGATGTGTTCGCTTTCGAGCAGAACCGGGGTTCCATCCAAGGTAAGCGGGTTGCTTGGATTGGTGATGGCTTTAATATGTGCCACTCGTACATCAATGCAGCCCAAGTATTTGATTTTGAGCTTGTGATTGCCACGCCGCCGGGCTACGAACCCGATGCGAAAATTGTCGCGGCGGCAGGCTCGCGTATTCGGCTGGTGCCCACGGCGTTGGAAGCGGCCAAAAATGCCGATTTATTGGTCACCGATGTCTGGGCCAGCATGGGGCAAGAAGATGAGCGCGAACGCAGGTTACGCGATTTCTCTGGCTTCACGATTAACCAGGCGGTTATGGAACAAGCAAATACCGATGCCTTGTTTATGCACTGCCTGCCTGCGCACCGGGGTGAAGAGGTGTCTGCCGAGGTGATGGATGGCGCTCAAAGTATCGTATGGGAAGAGGCAGAAGCGCGATTGCACACCCAAAAAGCTTTGCTTGAGTTTTTAATTTTGGGCGATGTTTCGGCTGATTTATCCAATCCGCATTAGGAGGCAACGCGTCATGGATGTGGCAAGCCCGTTATTAAGCTCCCAGCAAATTTTAGTGCAAGGTTTGCGCAATGCCGTGCCGTACATTCGCGAACATGATGGCAAAGTATTTGTGCTGGCCTTTGGCGGCGAGGCGCTTGATGCTCCGGAGCGCTTTTCGCAAGTGGTGCGGGATGTGGTGCTTCTGGCCGATCTGGGGGCTCGTCTCGTGCTGGTACCCGGCGCGCGCCCCCAGATAAATCGGCGCTTAACCCAAGCCGGCATGGCGCAAAAATTTCATCAAGGCCTGCGGATCACCGATTTTGACATGATTGATCCGGTGACTGAGGCGGTCGGTGCGCTGCAGTTTGATCTCTTATCTTGGTTGTCGACCCGGTTAAGCATGTCCTCCGGTTCTGGTTTGGCTCAAAGGGTGCTCACGGGGAATTTTGTGACCGCCAAACCCATGGGGGTTATTGATGGGGTCGATTTGGGTTTTACCGGCTCGGTGCGGCGTGTCGATGTGGAGGGCATTCGCGATGCACTGGGCGATGGTTCAATCGTAGTGCAAAGTAACCTTGGGTTTTCACCGACGGGCGAGTTATATAATTTGCGCGCCGAAGAAGTGGCCGAAGCTTTGGCGGTGAGTTTGGGCGCTGATAAACTAATTTTTCTCACGGATCCCGTCGATAACTTGCCGAATGTTATGGCGCTCAATGACGTGCAAAATCTGCTCGATCATCCAGTTAGCCCGCTATCGGACGAATTTAGATTGCATTTAGAGAGTGCAATCCGCGCGTGTTCACGCGGCGTGGATCGGGTGCATTTAGTCGATCGCGATGATGATGGTGCTTTATTGGTTGAGCTATTTACCCGCGATGGCAGCGGCACCCTCATCTCAAGCGAGCCATTTGAACAGATTCGCCCCGCGAGTTTAAATGACATTGGCGGCATCGTGGCATTAATTGAACCGCTTGAGCAAACCGGTGTTTTGGTGCGTCGCTCGCGCGAGCAGCTGGAATTAGAGCTCGATCGATTCGTTGTGATTGAACGCGATGGCGATGTGATCGGTTGCGCCGCGCTGTACCCCTACCCCAAAGAATCAACGGCGGAGCTTGCCGCCCTCGTGGTGCACCCCGCTTACCAACGTGGGGGGCGCGCAGGGCGCTTGCTGAGTTTTCTGGAATTGCGCGCCCGCGCCGCGCAATTGCGCTCAATATTTTTGTTATCCACACAAACAATGGCTTTTTTTAAAGAAAAAGGCTTTATTGAGGAATCATTAACGCGCCTGCCCGCCGAACGCCAAGCGCTCTATAACTTCAAGCGCAATTCAAAAATATTTAAAAAATGCCTTTGAGCCCCCCTGTGGCAGAAAGCCACGCTCAGCCGGCGCACTGGCAGACTCAAGTTCAGCTCAACTTACCCAGCGGCGCGCCTTGTCCGGTGGAATTGGCCGCGGCTGCATTTGTTCGGCATTGGGGGGTGCGCGATGAACACACGCCGCATGCGCGACCAAGCCAAGATTGCTATCAACTCACCTATGCGATGGATGCTTGGCAATTATTTCCGCCCGTGCAGAGCGATGGCTTGGGCAAGCATCCGCTTTGGGTTGATTTTATTCATAATCCGAGATTTGCCCAAACGCTGTTACTGCGCGAACCTTTGGCAAAAGCCGCCGGCTTGCGCGCCAATCAGCGCCCCTTGGTGATTGATTTGACTGCGGGTTTAGGGCGAGATGCCTGGGCGTTGGCCAGCACAGGCTGCCGTGTTATGGCGTTTGAGCGGCACCCACTGGTGCATTTTTTATTAAATGATGGTTTGGCGCGCGCGCGCGCGCATCCTAAAACGCGTGCTATTGCAGAGCGCATTACTCTTCACCTCGGCGATGCGCGTCAGCATGAGGGATCATTCATTGATCATAACAACGCCCTAACCGCCCCGATTTGGCTGCTGGATCCGATGTTTCCTGAACGCAGCAAATCGGCCTTAGTTAAAAAAGATATGCGGATTTTTCATCACCTCGTGGGTGAAGATTTCGATGCCGACGAGCTATTTAACTGGGCGAGAAGCAATCCCGGCTCGCGCTGGATCGTAAAACGTCCCCCTCAGGCGCCCACGCTTAATTTTGAGCCCCCGGCACTGGTGATAGAAAGTGGGCGGGTGCGATTTGATTGCTATTTGCCAATCTCGGTGCCTGCTCGCAACTGATTGCGGCGCAATGGGCACTTGGCGTCTTAAAACCCCTAAGTTAAGCCAAAAACTGTGCAGATTAGTCAATAGCCTTATCAAAATCCCACGCAAAGCCTTCATCAAATAAGCCGGCTGAGAAATTTAAGTTAAAAAAAACACCGCAGAGGCGGTGTTTTTGGTTCGACAAAGCGCGGGTTAGCGCGCTAATAAATCAGTTGATTATTTGCCAACGCCTTCAGTAGTAACAACTACGCGGCGATTTTGCGCACGGCCAGCCGCAGTTTTGTTGGTTGCAACGGGATCTGCTTCACCCATGCCAACGGTTTCAATTTTGTTTGCTGGAATGTTGTGCGCAGTCAAGTACTTAGCGACTGTGTTCGCACGACGCTGTGACAAGCCGATGTTGTATTTCTCGGTGCCGATGCTATCGGTATAGCCGACGACTTTAATCTTAGCGATTGAGTTCATATCGCCCATTTCAGAAATTAACTTGTCCAGAGCTTGCTTGCCAGCAGGCTTCAAGTTGTACTTGTCGAAATCAAAATAGGTGTCAGCCGTTAAGGTGACGGTTTTCATTTCAGGGGCTGGTGGTGCTTCAACTAAAGCAGGCGCAGGTGCCGCTTCTTTAGGTTTAGCCAGCATGTCGGGATCGCAGGCCATGATGGCGGTTTCTGGGGTGACTTTGCCCACACCGTTATGGACGCATTTGCCATAAGGGGTCATAACTGGGTTGCCAGCACTGTCAAAAACATAGGGCGACAAAGGCAGGTCACCGAATTTTTTGTCGGCGCCAGAAGCGAAAGCCGTGCTAGACATTGCGACAGCAGCAATGACGCTCGCGGCAACTACGGTAAATTTATTCATCTGTAAGGTCTCCTTTCTCTAAAATGGACTCATGAGAATGTTAAGCATGATGCGCCAACTATTATGCCCGATTCAAGAACGAATAGTAGCGGTTGGCGGCTATTAAGCGCAAACAGCGTGTTGAGTTTTTGTCTGGTGTCGCTCAAATGGGCGGTTTTGTCGTGATTATTCAGGAGGTGTTCGCCCAATTTGGGTGTGCTGATGGAGTATATTTGGCGCTAAAATTTTTTTAAGTATCTGAATTTTATTAAAAAAACTCAAAGCACGGATAAAGCTTTGCCTTCGGGTTCTGTGGATGCTGGGTTTGTTGTCTTGTAGCAACAAGCGTGGCAATTGCGATACGCACAATGTTTCATGCGGGTGCAGTGGTTGAGCGCGGCTTGGTGTTTCATCGACCTGCACCCCATAGGCCGGATGGCTTTAGCGGGTATCTATACCGTTTGAACCGCTCTTGGCGTGCGTACTTGTTATCTTGTGGTAAACTTTGCGCTCTTTTTTCTTGGTGTACATCCAAGCATGTCGATGCCCTCAATCCGGATTGAGCGGTGTGTGGAATCTTAAGGATTAATAATGTCTGAATTTGCGCAAGAGGTGTTTAAGGTCAATCTCGAAGATGAGATGCGCCGTTCATATCTTGATTATGCGATGAGTGTGATTGTCGGGCGGGCACTGCCCGATGCCCGCGATGGTTTAAAGCCCGTGCACCGTCGCGTGCTGTATGCCATGCGTGATCTGGGTAACGATTGGAATAAGCCCTATAAAAAATCGGCACGTGTTGTGGGTGATGTGATTGGTAAATATCACCCGCATGGCGATACGGCGGTTTATGACGCTTTGGTTCGAATGGCGCAAAACTTTTCGATGCGCTACATGCTGATTGATGGCCAGGGTAACTTTGGTTCCGTCGATGGTGATGCGCCTGCGGCGATGCGGTATACCGAAGTGCGGATGGCCAAGATTGCGCACGAGCTTCAGGCGGATCTGGAAAAAGAAACGGTTGATTTTGTAGAAAACTACGACGGATCTGAGCGCGAACCGGCGGTTTTTCCTGCCCGGTATCCTAATTTGTTGGTCAATGGTTCATCGGGAATTGCCGTGGGGATGGCCACGAATATTCCTCCGCATAATCTGAATGAGATTTTAAATGCCACCATCGCCTTGATTGACGATGCCAACCTTGACGATGAAACCTTGCTCGGTTTTGTACCCGGCCCTGATTTCCCCACGGCGGGCATTATTAATGGGGCGGCGGGTATTCGTGAGGCGTATCTCACGGGTCGCGGGCGGGTTGTGATGCGGGCGCGCACGCATTTTGAGGAAGATGAACGCGCGAGCAAAGCCATTATCATCGTGACGGAATTACCGTATCAGGTAAATAAAGCGCGGTTAATTGAGCGAATCGCTGAGCTGGTTCGTGAGAAAAAAATTGAAGGCATCACCGAGTTGCGTGATGAGTCTGATAAAGATGGCATGCGGATTGTGATTGAATTGCGGCGCGGTGAATTACCGGACGTGATGCTTAATAATTTATATCAGCAAACCCAAATGCAGAGCGTGTTCGGCATTAATATGGTGGCCATTGTGGATGGCCAGCCGCGCACCTTAGGTTTGCGTGAGATTTTGACGGTATTTTTGCGTCATCGGCGTGAAGTGGTGACGCGGCGTACCATTTTTGACTTGCGCAAAGCGCGTGAGCGGGCGCACATCTTAGAAGGCTTGGCGGTAGCACTGGCAAATATCGACGCCATGATTGCGCTGATTAAAGCCGCGCCCACCTCAGTTGAAGCGCGCACAGCATTAATGGCGCAAGATTGGGATTCAGGACTGGTGCGCACCTTGCTTGAGCGTGCGGATGCCAAGGCCTCGCGCCCTGAGACCTTGCCCGCCGAATTTGGCATGCAGCAAGATGCCACCACGTATCGGTTGTCAACCGAGCAGGCGCAAGCCATTTTAGAGATGCGTTTGAACCGTTTAACGGGGCTTGAGCAGGATAAAATTATCGATGAGTATCGGGGCTTGCTCGATAAAATTATTGATTTATTGGATATTTTGCGCTCCGAAACCCGCTTAATGCAGGTGATTCGCGATGAATTGACCGCGATGCTTGATGAATACGGCGATACGCGGCGCACGGAAATTGTGTTTGATTACGAAGATTTGTCGATTGAAGATTTAATCGCCGAAGAAGACCGCGTTGTGACGTTATCTCGCGAAGGGTATATCAAAACGCAATCTTTAGGCGAGTATCAAAGTCAGCGCCGAGGTGGCCGGGGCAAATCGTCCACGCGGATGAAAGATGAAGATGTGATCGAGCAACTGCTGGTGGCCAGCACGCATGCTTGGGCATTAATGTTTACGAATTTGGGGCGGGTTTATTGGCGCAAAGTGTATCAGTTGCCCCAAGGCGCGCGCGGTGCTCGGGGTCGCCCGATCGTGAATATTCTGCCATTGCAGGAAGGCGAGCGCGTGAATGCCTTACTGCCGGTGCGCCATTTTGTTGATGATCACTTTATTTTCTTTGCAACTGCCACCGGGCAAGTGAAAAAAACCCCATTGAATGATTTTTCACGGCCAAGACAAGCCGGTATTATTGCAATCGATTTGCGCGATGATGATCGCTTGGTGGGCGCCGTGCTCACGGATGGCAAAAAAGAACTCATGTTATTCAGTGACGCGGGTAAATCGATTCGGTTCGCGGAAGAAGATGTTCGGTCGATGGGACGCACAGCGGGCGGTGTTCGCGGGATTCGCATTGATGACGCGCAAAAAGTTGTATCTTTAATTGTGGTCGGTGCAGGCCAAGTGCTTACCGCTACCGAGCATGGCTACGGCAAGCGCACGCCGATTGATGATTTCCCCTTGCAAGGCCGCGGGGGGCAGGGCGTGATTGCCATCCAAACGAGTGAACGCAATGGCCATTTGGTCGGCGCAGCGTTGGTGCAGGATGATGATGAGGTCATTCTTATCTCCGATGCGGGCACCTTGGTGCGAACTGAAATTAGCCAAATCTCATCGGTGTCACGCAATACGCAAGGCGTGATTTTGATTCGTTTGGGTGATAACGAAAAATTGGTGCAATTGGCCGCGGTTACGGCGGTTGAAGGGTTGGATGCACCAGAGTTAAAAGGATCGGATGCGGCATGGTCTGATGCGATGCCGCCAGTTGAGGATGTGTTGCCGCAGGATGATGATGCCGCCACGCCCGATTCGGTGTGAGCGCGAAGGTTTTAAGCTTTTTATTTAACCGTTTGTTTTGAATAGAGATCGGGAGTGAACATGGCGCGTGTATTTAATTTTGGCGCGGGACCCGCGGTATTGCCTGAAGATGTGTTGGCGCGGGCGCGGGATGAAATGCTCGATTGCGATAGCACGGGCATGTCGGTGATGGAAATGAGTCATCGCGGCAAGAAATTTGTCGCAATTGCCGAAAAAGCAGAAGCTGATTTGCGCACACTCATGGCAATTCCTGAAAATTATAAGGTATTGTTTTTGCAGGGCGGTGCCTCGGCGCAGTTCGCGATGATCCCGATGAATCTCAAAGCGCTGGGCGATGGTTCGGCCGACTATTTAAATACTGGCCACTGGTCTGAAAAAGCCGTGGCAGAAGCCAAACGGTTTATGAAAGTCAATGTGGTTGCCGATACCAAATCGAGCAAATACACCGTGCTGCCCGCGGCTCATGAGCTCACATTCAACCCCAACGCCGCTTACGCTCATTACACACCGAACGAAACGATCGCGGGTGTTGAATTTGGTTATGTGCCCGATACGGGGGCGGTGCCCTTGGTGGCGGATATGTCATCGACTATTTTGTCACGTCCGGTGGATGTGTCGAAATTTGGCATTATCTACGCCGGCGCCCAGAAGAATATTGGGCCGGCGGGTTTAACCATTGCCATTGTGCGTGACGATTTAATCGGTCATGCGGGCAAGGACGTGCCCGTCATGTTCGATTACAAAATCCACAGCGACAACGGCTCTATGTACAACACGCCGCCCACCTACGCTTGGTATATCGCAGGCTTGGTATTTGAACGTTTGCTTGCGCACGGTGGAATTTCGGCCATGGCAAAAATCAACGAGCGCAAGGCGGCCAAACTCTATGCCGCCATCGATCAAAGTCAGGGTTTTTACCGCAATCCGGTCGCGGTTAATGCCCGTTCATGGATGAATGTGCCGTTTATTTTGAAAGATGAAGCGCTCGATAAACCGTTCCTTGCCGAGTCTGAAAAAGCGGGCTTATCCGCTTTGGCCGGCCATCGTTCGGTCGGTGGCATGCGCGCCAGTATTTATAATGCGATGCCTGAGGCCGGGGTTGATGCCTTGATCGCCTTTATGCACGATTTCGCCCAGCGTCACGGTTAATATTTTTTAAGAGGCTCAATTATGTTCAAGATTCATACTCTGAATGCGATTTCTAATAAAGGCACTGATCGCTTGCCTGCCGATAAATACACCGTAGGTGCGCCCATCGATACGGCTGATGCGATTTTAGTGCGCTCAGCCAAAATGCACGACATGACCTTGCCCGCCTCGGTGTTGGCGATTGGCCGCGCGGGCGCCGGTGTGAACAACATTCCTGTCGAAAAAATGAGCGAGCAGGGCGTGGTGGTGTTCAATGCGCCCGGTGCCAATGCCAATGCGGTCAAAGAGCTGGTCATGGCAGGCATGCTGATGTCCATTCGTAACCTTGGCGCAGCTTGGGATTTTGCCCGTGGCCTCTCTGGTACGGATGAAGAAATTCACAAAGCGGTTGAAGCGGGCAAAAAAGATTTCGTGGGCTTTGAGTTACCGGGGCGCACTTTGGGTGTGATCGGTTTGGGTGCCATTGGCGTGCGTGTTGCCAATGCGGCCAAAGCATTAGGCATGCGCGTGATTGGATTTGATCCGGGCATCAGCATTGAGCGTGCATGGGAATTATCTCCAGAAGTGCATCAAGCGAGTAGCGTCGATGAAGTGCTGGCCAAGGCGGATTTTGTAAGCTTCCACGTGCCTTTGATTGACGCGACGCGCCACCTCGTTAATGCTGAGCGCTTAGCCTTTATGAAAGAAAACGTCGTGGTGCTGAACTTTGCCCGTGAAGGCATTGTGGATGAAGCCGCTATGGTGGCCGCTTTGGATGCAGGTAAAGCGCATGCGTATGTCTCTGATTTCCCAAGTAATTTAACTAAAAACCATCCCCGCTGCTTGACGTTCCCTCATTTGGGCGCATCAACCGGCGAGGCAGAAGATAACTGCGCGATTATGGTGGCCGATCAAATCAAAGATTATCTTGAAAATGGCAATATCCGTAATTCGGTGAACTTCCCCGAAGTGCGCATGGCGCGCTCTGGCGTGCAACGTTTGGCCATTGCCAATCGTAATATGCCGGATATGGTCGGCCAAATTTCGCACATTTTGGGTCAATCGAATGTGAATATTGAGCGTTTGATGAATGAATCACGCAAGCAGCTGGCCTACACCTTGATTGATGTCGATTCGGCTGTGAGCGCGCAAACCTTGGCCGCCTTGCGCGGAATCAACGGTATTTTGCGCATCCGCGTTCTGTAAGGATCGCGCAATGACTGATTCTGCGGATGCGGCAGGTGGCGGGCAAGATAGCCCGCCGCCCGGCACACTGGCTGAAGTCCGCCAACAAATTGATGCGCTTGACACCGAGCTTATAACGCTGGTGTCAAAACGTGCGCGCTTGGCGATGCGCGTCGCACAAATTAAAACCGCCAACCATGAGCCGCTATCCTCGTTTTATCGCCCCGAGCGCGAGGCTCAGGTATTAGCGCGTGTGCGTGAAAAAAACCCAGGCCCGCTCCCCGATGACACCATCGCTTGGTTGTTTCGGGAAATCATGTCCGCCTGCTTGGCTCTAGAGCAACCGCTCAATGTGGCTTGCCTTGGGCCCTCGGGCACATTCTCGCAGCAAGCCGCCTTGCAAGCCTTTGGTCATGGGGCGCAATTGGTGCTTGAGCCGGGCATTCCTGAAGTGTTTCGAGCCGTGGCAGCAGGGTCTGTGGATTTTGGTGTTGTGCCGGTTGAAAACTCAACGGAGGGCAGCGTATCGCAAACCTTAGATGCGCTGGCTTTCGGTTCGGCCACCAGCGCTTGGGCGGCGGGCGATGTGCAAATCTGTGGCGAGCTCTCGCTTAAAATTAATCAACAATTACTGGCTCGCGCCGATGCGGCAGGCTTGCCGCCTTCACTCATTGTTTCGCATGCGCAATCGTTGGCGCAATGTCGGGAATGGCTAGATGGGCATTATCCCGGCATTGAGCGAATGGCCGTACAAAGCAATGGCGAGGCGGCACGATTGGCCGCTGCGTCACCTGAGGTATTTGCGATTGGTCCCTTGCTTGCGGCATCGCTGCACGGCTTGCAAGTGGTGGCTGCGAATATTCAAGATAGCGTGTTTAATACCACCCGCTTTGTGGTGATTGGTCGGGATGCGGTGCCAGCATCGGGCTTGGATAAAACCTCCTTGGTTTTGTCGGTTAACAATGAACCGGGTGCCTTGGCGCGGCTGTTAGCGCCCTTGGCGGATTTTGGCATTGATGTCACCCGGGTTGAATCGCGCCCTGCGCGTGATCGGGCGTGGGATTATGTTTTTTTTATTGATTTTGAAGGCCATCAAACCGATGAGCGTGTGCAAAAAGCCCTATCGCGTATGCGACCGTTTTGTGGGTCGTTGCGTGTTTTGGGCTCCTACCCGCGCGCCCTCGTCTCTGAAGCCTCTTCACTTTAAGATTTAAGGTAAACACGCGTGCATCAGTCTGAACTTAATGGCCAGAAGCTTGCATCCCTTGCATTAGATTATGTGCAGGTTATTTCCCCGTATGTCATTGGCAAGCCAATTGATGAGGTGGCGCGCGAATTTGGATTAACCGATATTCTCAAACTGGCCTCAAATGAAAACCCCCTCGGTGCCAGCCCGAGTGCTCGCCGAGCGATTCAAGATTTAGCCGATTTGCATATTTATCCCGACGGCGGTGGCTTTGCCTTGAAAGCGGCGATTGCCCACGCATTTGATTGGGCACCCGTCGGTATTATTTTGGGTAATGGCTCCAACGATTTGTTAGAGCTTGTTGCGCGCGCCTTTTTAGCACCGGGTCGCAATGCCGTATTTTCGCAACATGCTTTTGCTGTGTATGCCTTAGCAACCCAAGCCACGGGCGCAAGCGCCAAAATTGTGCCAGCACTGCCCGCAACGCACCCCACCATGCCTTATGGTGCCGATTTAACCGCCATGGCCGCGGCGATTGATGACCACACTGCCGTCGTGTTTTTGGCCAATCCCAACAACCCAACCGGCACTTGGGTAGAAGAGGCGCAATTGCGCGCCTTTTTAAATGCAGTTCCGCCGCGGGTGTTGGTTGTGCTGGATGAGGCCTATAGCGAATATGTCGATCGCAGCCTGTACGCAGATGGGCGGTTCCCCGATGGTTTAAAGTTGGCGCGTGAATTTCCCAATGTGTTGGTAACCCGCACCTTTTCCAAAATTTATGGGCTGGCCGCGCTTCGAGTGGGATTTGCGGTTGGTGCGCCTGCGGTAATTGCCATGCTTGACCGGGTGCGCCAGCCCTTTAACGTCAATAGCTTAGCCCTTAAAGCTGCGCAAGCTGCGCTCGGTGATCATGAATTTATTGAGCGCAGCCGCGCCGTTAATGCGGCAGGGCTTGAGTTTATGCAGGCCGCGTTTGCCGCGCGAAACTTATCGGTGATTCCCTCGATGGCTAATTTTGTCACGGTGGCGGTGGGTGTTCCGGCGGGGCTTGTGTTCGATGCCTTGCTCAAAGAAGGGGTCATTATTCGCCCATTGGGCGGGAAAACCGACACCGGCGGGCTGTCTTGCCACATTCGCATCACCGTAGGCACTCAAGCGCAAAATGAGCGTGTGCTTGTGGCTTTGGATAAGGTGCTGGCTCAACTTCGAGCAGAGGTGCGCTAGATTTGGCTAAAGTTGAGCGGTTGGCATTAATCGGGCTTGGCCTGATCGGCGGTTCTTTAAGTTTGGCGCTCAAAAAAAATGAGCTGGTCGGTGAGGTAGTGGGCTACAGCCGGCAATTACCAACCCGCCTGCGTGCGCTGGAATTGGGGCTGATTGACCGCCCGGCTGATTCAGTGGCAGAGGCGGTGCGTGGGGCGGATGTGGTATTTATTGCCACCCCGGTTCAAGCCATGGGGTCTGTGTTTCAAGCGATGGCCACAGCCCTTGAGCCGCACGCTTTAGTCACCGATGGCGGCAGTGTCAAAGGCAGCGTGGTGGCGGCAGCAAAAGCCGCTTTACCGTGTGCGCAGTGGGCGCAGTTCGTGCCGGGGCACCCCATTGCCGGCACCGAGCGCAGTGGTCCTGATGCCGCTTTTGCGAGCTTGTTTGTCGATCATCGCGTCATTTTGACGCCATTACCTGAAAACTCAGCGGCGCTTGTGGCGCGTGCTGTAGCGCTTTGGGAATCGGTCGGCGCGGTGGTTGAGCAAATGGCTGTGCAGCATCATGATCATGTGCTGGCTGCAACCAGCCATTTGCCCCATTTGGCGGCGTTTGGCATGGTTTCGGCCTTATCGCGGCTTGAAGAGCGCTACGAAGTATTTCGCTATGCGGCCGGCGGCTTTCGCGATTTTACCCGCATCGCCAGCTCTGATCCGCAGATGTGGCGCGATATCTGCGTTGCCAATCGTGATGAATTACTACCCATGCTCGATCATTATTTAGATGAACTGTTGCGCCTGCGCCATTTAATTGATGCCGGCGATTCTGCAGGGATTGAGCGTTTATTTGTGGATGCCAAAGCGGTGCGCGAGGCCTTATATCAGCCCGCACAAGCGCATCCTGACTAATTTTACTAATTGAGTTGTTCTATGAATACTGCAACGTCTGCGGTCATCTATCGCACCCAAGCCCAATGGGCGCCATTAACAGGGCGCCTGCGTGTGCCGGGTGACAAATCCATCTCTCATCGCGCCATTATGTTGGGGGCGCTGGCGGATGGCGTCACCGAAATTAGTGGTTTTTTGCAAGGGGAAGATAGTTTAAATACCTTGCGATGTTTTCGGGCAATGGGCGTTGATATTACCGAGCCGAACCAAGGTTTTGTTCAAGTTTTCGGGGTGGGTTTACAGGGTTTGCGCCCGCCTGCGCATCCCTTGTACGTAGGTAATTCCGGCACCTCCATGCGTTTGATGGCCGGTATTTTGGCCGGGCAAGCCTTTGATACCGTGCTTGAGGGCGATGCGTCGTTGTCACGTCGGCCCATGCGCCGCGTCATCGAGCCGTTAACCCAGATGGGCGCGGTAATTGAATCAGCCGAGGGTGGGCGATCCCCGCTCACCATTCGCGGCGGGCGCAGGCTCAAGGCCATCAATTATGTCTTGCCCATGGCCAGTGCGCAGGTTAAATCTTGTGTGCTTTTGGCTGGGCTTTATGCGGCAGGCACCACCTGTGTCACCGAGCCTGCGCCCACGCGCGATCACACTGAACGCATGCTCACAGGGTTTGGTTATACCGTGCACCGAAGCACAGCAACCGCCTGCGTTGAGGGTGGCGGGCGCCTAACTTCAAGACAGATTGAAGTGCCGGCGGATATTTCTTCAGCGGCGTTTTTCATGGTTGCCGCCAGCATAGCGCCTGAGGCCGATCTTACCCTGTTGCACGTGGGCATCAACCCAACTCGCACCGGCATTATCGACATCTTAAAACTCATGGGGGCGGATATCACCCTGCACAATCCGCGTGATGTGGGCGGCGAGCCGGTTGCGGATATTCAAATTAAAAGCGCAGCCCTCCAGGGGATTGATATTCCTGAATCTTTGGTACCTTTGGCCATTGATGAGTTTCCGGTTCTGTTTATTGCTGCGGCCTGCGCGGTAGGACGCACTGTGCTCACAGGCGCAGAAGAGCTGCGCGTCAAGGAATCCGACCGCATTGCGGTGATGGCCGATGGTTTGCAAAAACTCGGCATTAACGCCACGCCAACCTTTGATGGCATGGTGATTGAAGGGCAGGGCGCGGCAGCGCTGCCCTTTGGCACGGCTGAAATTTGGAGCCAAGGGGATCACCGAATCGCCATGGCCTTTGCGGTCGCAGGCTTGCGTGCGCATGGCGAGATTACGATTCATAACTGCGAGTTTGTTGAAACGTCGTTTCCGGGTTTTGCCGCGCTGTTTCGGGGTTGTGGCGGCGGGCTGCAAGATACCGTAGCGCATGAGGTGAGCGCATGATTCCCATTATTACCATTGATGGCCCCAGTGGCTCCGGCAAAGGCACGCTGGCGTGCAGGCTGGCGCAGCGTCTAGGTTTTCATTTGCTTGACTCAGGCGCGTTGTACCGGCTCACGGCACTTGCGGCAAAAAAACAACAGATTGATCTCGTCTCGCCACAAGTCGCTGCGATAGCAGAGGCGCTTAACGTGCGGTTCGATGCCGATGGCGCGGCTTTTTTAGATGAAGTTTGTATCGATTCCGTGTTGCGTACCGAGCAAACCGGCGCCATGGCGTCACAAATAGCCGCGAGAGCCGATGTTCGAGCCGCTCTGCTCGCGCGGCAACGCGCATTCGCCAAAGCGCCGGGGTTAGTGGCCGATGGCCGAGATATGGGTACGGTTGTCTTTACCGATGCTAAAGCAAAATTTTTTTTAGATGCCAGTGCAGAAATTCGTGCCGAGCGGCGTTATAAACAGTTGATCGGGAATGGTTTAAGTGCTAATTTAGCCGCCCTCATCGAAGAGATACAAGCACGAGATGATCGGGATCGAAATCGGGCGATTGCGCCATTGATTCCCGCCCCCGATGCCTTGGTGATTGATTCAACTCTTCTCACGATTGAGGCCGTCGAAGCGCAGATGATGGATTTCATTCGCGCCAAAGGTGTTATCACCTGACGTTTTTTTAGATGTTTTTTTCGGACTGCCAACCCAAGGATGCGGACTGGCCAGCCTTTTAACCACCACGACAGACAGTCATTCGGAGCGTCTGGTCGTATTTTTTGGAACGATGTTTACATGTCAGCTCAATTTGAAAGCTTTGCCGATCTTTTTGAAGAAAGTCAAAAAAATGCAGTGATGCAACCGGGCGCCATTATCGAAGGCACGGTTGTTGCGATTAACGGCGATTACGTCGTGATTGATACTGGTTTGAAATCTGAAGGCGTGATCCCCGCCATCGAATTTTTAGACGAAAACGGCGAAATGACCGTTAAAGTCGGCGATAAAGTCGATGTGGCGCTCGAATCGGTTGAAGATGGCTTTGGTGAAACCAAGCTCTCCCGCGAGAAAGCCCTGCGTGCCCGCGCGTGGACCACCCTCGAAAAATCCTTCAAAAACGAAGAAATTGTCACCGGTCGCATTACCGGCAAAGTCAAAGGCGGCTTTACCGTCGAAATGGGCGAAATCCGCGCGTTCTTGCCGGGCTCATTGGTCGATGTGCGTCCGATCCGTGACACCACCTACCTTGAAGGCAAGGATGTCGAATTCAAAATCATCAAACTCGACCAAAAACGCAACAACGTGGTCGTTTCTCGTCGTGCCGTGGTTGAACAGGAGTACAGCGCCGAACGCGATGCGCTGCTCGATCAACTGCAAGAAGGCATGGTGTTGCGCGGTGTGGTTAAAAACCTCACCGATTACGGCGCCTTCCTTGACTTGGGCGGCATCGACGGCTTGCTCCACATTACCGACATGGCGTGGAAGCGTGTTAAACATCCCTCTGAAGTCGTCGCGATTGGCGATGAAGTGGATGTCAAGGTATTGAAATTTGACCGTGATCGTAACCGCGTATCATTGGGCATGAAGCAGATGGGTGAAGATCCTTGGAGCGATTTAGCGCGCCGCTTCCCGATTGGTGCTCGCTTCTTCGGCAAAGTCACCAACTTAACCGATTATGGCTGCTTTGTTGAAATCGACAATGGCGTTGAAGGCTTGGTGCACGTATCCGAAATGGATTGGACCAACAAAAACGTTAACCCAGGCAAAGTGGTGTCGGTGGGTGATGAAACTGAAGTTGTCATTTTGGACATCGATGAAGAACGCCGCCGTATTTCTTTGGGCATGAAACAGTGCCAAGCGAATCCTTGGGATGCGTTTGCTTCTACCCATCAGAAAGGTGACAAAGTCAGCGGTCAGATTAAATCTATCACCGACTTTGGTGTGTTTATCGGCCTTGAAGGCGGTATTGACGGCCTGATTCACCTATCGGATTTGTCTTGGAATGAATCCGGTGAAGAAGCCGTGCGCCAATTCAAGAAAGGTGAAGAGATTGAAGCGGTTGTCATTGCCATTGACCCTGAGCGTGAGCGCATTTCATTGGGTCTCAAGCAGTTAGAAAGCGATCCGATTGGTGATTTCTCTGCGGATAACCAAAAGGGCAAAATCATCAACGGTACCGTGCGTGAAGTGGATGCGCGCGGCGCGGTGATTGATTTGGGCAATGGCGTTGAAGGCTATTTGCGCGCTTCGGATATCTCGCGTGATCGTATTGATGACGCCCGCACCGTGCTCAAAGAAGGCGATGCGATCGAGGCGAAAGTGATGGGTGTTGATCGTAAAAACCGCATGGTGAGCTTGTCCATTCGCGCTAAAGATTCACAAGAGGAATCTGAAGCGATGGAAGAGATGAGCCGCACCACGGTGAGCAACCCAACTTTAGGTGATTTGCTGAAAGAACAACTCAATCGCGCGGATTAATTGGCCGTTTGAGTGCGCAATGAACGCCATCATTCGAGATGGCGTTTTTTGTTCTATCGACGCGGTTAATCGCCGCCGCTATAAAACAACATCGAAAATGCAGGGTGCAGTGCCGTGTTTTTTCTGGGTTGGTTTAAGCACAACAGCAAGACGAGCCGCAACCGGCGCTCCTAACTATTTATAGTCACTAAAATCAATAAAATGGGATGACTGGCATGACAAAATCTGAATTGATTGACCGATTGGCTGATCGGCAAAAATATCTTTCGATCCGCGATATCGATACCTCGGTGAAGCTGATGCTGGAAGAAATGATCGCCGCCATGGCGCGCGGCGAACGGATTGAAATTCGTGGTTTTGGGAGTTTTTCTTTGAATTTTCGCCAGCCGCGGATTGGTCGAAATCCCAAATCGGGCGAAAGCGTATCGCTTGAATCAAAATATGTGCCGCATTTCAAACCCGGTAAAGAGCTGCGTGAACGGGTGAACGAGAAGGCTGGCCAAATCATTCGCAGCGAATAAGAGCCGACGCATGTCCTCGCTTTATGTGGCCTTAGATTTCTCTGATCCAAGCCAAGCCCTGACACTTGCGGATCTATTAGATGCACAAAGTTGCGGCTTAAAGGTAGGCAAAGAGCTCTTTGTGCGCGGCGGGCCTAACTTGGTTCGCACTTTAGTCGATCGCGGTTTTGATGTTTTTTTAGATCTTAAATTTCACGATATTCCGCATACCGTGGCACAAGCGTGCTTAGCGGCTTGTGATTTAGGCGTGCGGGTTGTGAATGTGCATGCCGCCGGTGGCCGCGCCATGTTGAATGCCGCGCGCGATGCGGTACCGCAAACGCCGGGCGCCCCCGCCTTAATTGCCGTCACTGTATTGACCTCAATGGATGAAACTGCGCTGGCTGAGGTGGGTATTGCTCGCCCTCTGGCCGAACAAGTTCAGCTCTTAGCGGGTTTGGCCTTTGATGCGGGTTTAGATGGGGTTGTGTGCTCGGCATGGGAAGCTCGGGCCATGCGCACCCTGTTTGATCGGCCAAACCCCGTTATTATCACGCCAGGTATTCGCCCGCCAGGCTCTGCCTTAGATGATCAATCGCGCGTGATGGCTCCCTCTGACGCCATGGCGGCCGGTGCCACCGCTTTGGTTGTGGGGCGCCCTATTACACGCGCAAGCGATCCTTCGGCCGTGGTTCAAGCGATTCTAGCAAGTTTGCGCTAAATATCTTCGCGGGCGGTTTGATGAGCCAAGCGTTCATCTTGCCCAAGCGCTTATTTTCAACATTCGGAATGTGCCGGCTCTTTGTTGCGGGCTTGGTTGATTTAATTGGGGGCGAATTCATGGGCGCTTACGGCTGAGTCAAGGTCGAACGCGCCATTGATTTTCTGGTTATGGATTTCAACCCAAATCATTAAATCATGCAGGGCACGGATGTTTTCGACGTACTGAATGGTGGCCTCGCCGCGCGCAAAGCCGTTGCGTAATTTGGCGTAAATTTTCGGGTTAGATAACTGCGTTAAGCGTTCGCGAATATCCCGCCAACGATTCGGATCGCCCCCTTGCTCGCGTGTGAGTTCAATTGCATCGTTTAAATGCCCAAGACCAATGTTATAGGCGGCAAGCGCAAGGTAAGTTAAATCGGGTTCGGATGCTTGATCGTTGATCTGGGTGCGCAGGTAATCTAGATATTTTGCTGCCGCCGTAATATTTTGTACCGGGTTGCCGGGGTCGGTTAAGCCAATATAAGCAGCGGTCGGGGGCATGATTTGCATCATGCCGTAGGCGCCTTGCTCGGATTGGGCATCGGGCTGCCATTTGGATTCTTGGTAGCCCATGGCGGCTAGGAGCCGCCAGTCGATTTGGTATTTTTTGCCCGCCGCCTTAAAAGCGCTTAAATAAGGCGAGATGCGTTGATCGACATCATCGACAAATTGCTGGGCGAGCTTTTGATCGAGTTGCTCAAATTGCGCGTAATGCCGGTCGATCAAATTTTTGAGCTCGTTGTTCTGGCGGATTTCAGTGAAAAATTTAACCGATGCGGTGTAGAGCGAGCGATCAGCTATGCGAGAAAATGCCCACGCAAAGGAAACAGGTGGGCCTAAATCGGTGGCAATTCGGATTTTATTCGACATTTTTTGCCCCAGCATGGCCTCGTGTGAGAGCACAACGGCATAATCGACTGTGCCATTTTCGAGGGCTTGCAAGGTATTAATGCCACTATCTTCGAGTTGAATGCGAATGGCATAATCAGGCTGCTCATGGCTGGTTTCGGCGGGCGATGCCTGCTCAATGCTGCTGAAAGGCACATTGAGCAGACCCTTATTGGATTGCTCGGTGAGCCAGTTTTGGCTATTGGAGCCTTGCTCAACGGCTAAGGGGGCATTGCCTATATCTTGCAAAGATTTAGGCTTTTCAACACCTTGACGATAAATAAGCTGCCGGCGAACCGATAAATAACTCGGCCCATACCGAAATTGTGCTTCGCGCCCGAGGCTAACAACCAACCCGGCCGCGGCAAAGTCCGCTTGATTACTGGCAACTAGGGCGTAGGCATCATCGATATTTTTAGCCACGATAAAATGCACGCCGAGCCCTAAATAGTGCGCAAAACGGGTCACCAGATCGTATTCAAGCCCTTGAGGGCGTGTTTTATCGGGTATATAAATGGTGGGGCTAATTAACGTGGCGACTCGCAGATACCCTCGCGTTTGGATTTGCTCAAGCTGGGGTGTTTTGGTAAACGATTGGCTGAGTTCCGCTGCTGAGTTTTGGATGTTGGGCACGCTTGGCGGATAGGTTGTAAGCCACCAAATCAGCGGCACAATCACAAGGCTACCGACGCCCAAGAGGCGTAGCCACCAAGGTGCTGTTGTTCTGGCTGGCAGCGGTTCTGGCGGGCTTGTCACGGCAAATCGGCTCGCTTAATGGGCCGTGCAGGAATTACCCGCGTTTTAATACACATAGCCAATATGCAGGGCGACCACGCCCATGCTTAAATTAATCACATCGACACGATCAAAACTGCTTTCCAGCATGAGTGCTTTTAAGGCTTCTTGATCGGGATGCATGCGGATGGATTCGGCCAAATACCGATAGCTATCGGCATCTTTTGCCAAAATTTTGCCCAAGGCGGGTAGGGCGGTGAACGAATAGAGATCGTAGGCCTTGCTAAGTAGGGGGGAGATGGGTTTTGAAAACTCCAGAACAACTGCCCGACCGCCGGGTTTGAGCACCCGCGCCATTTCTTTTAGCGCCATGCCTTTGTCGGTGACGTTGCGCAGGCCGAACCCGATGGTGACGCAATCAAAATGATGGCCGGGAAAGGGCAAATACTGGGCATTGGCGAGGCAATAATCTACATTGCCGACCACGCCGGCATTATCGAGTTTGGCGCGCCCTTCACTGAGCATGCTTTGGTTGATGTCGGAGAGCACCACAAAACCTTTTTCCCCGACTAAACCGGCCATCTTGAGGGCTAAGTCCCCCGTGCCCGAGGCGAGATCAAGGGCGTGCATGCCCCTGCGCAAACCGGTGTGCTCTAAAGCCACGCGCTTCCAGAGGCGGTGAATGCCAAATGACATGGCATCGTTCATTACATCATAGCGATTAGCCACGGAATCAAACACTTGGCCTACTAATTTGGCCTTGTCTTCGAGCGGGACTTGGGTGTAGCCGAAATGGGTTTTTTCAGTCATGCGCGGCTCCCTGTGTGCCTTGAGCGGGTTTTGATGCGGCAAGCACATCAATGATGGGGGTGTTTTGGGGTTTTAATGCAACGTTGCGATCAAAACCGACTTGCGCTAATCGATTAAGATACCCTTGCCAGAGCACACCGTGTTGCTGGCAAAGGGTGTGCAAGGTGCGCCAATCATATAAGCCGCTATCATGGCCATCATCAAAGGTGAATTTGAGTGCGTAGCGGCCAACGGGTTCAATCGCCAGGATTTTGACTTGCTCTTTGCCGAGCACCAGCATAGGCTCGCCGCCGCCGTGGCCGCGCACTTCGGCTGAGGGGCTGAACACGCGCAAATACTCGGCAGTCAGCGTGCCAGAGGTTGCATCGCTGAACGTGAGCGTGACGCTATTTTGTGGCTTGTGCCAAATGATGTCGGTTAAAAGAATCATGGGCTGAGTCTAGAGAATAAACCGGCTGAGGTCTTCGTCTTGCGCGAGAGCCCCTAACCTTTTATCGACAAAATCGGCATCAATCAGCGCGCTTGCATCGGCTTTGCTGTCGGCCGCAAAACTTAATTCTTCCAATAAATGCTCCATGACGGTGTGCAGCCTTCGCGCACCGATATTCTCGGTGCGGCGATTCACCTCAAACGCAATTTCGGCAATTCGGGCAATGGCTGAATCGGTGAAGCGCACGGCAAATTGCTCGGCGGCCAGCAGCGCGGTGTGCTGGCGGATGAGGGCAGCATCGGGTTCGGTTAAGATGCGCACAAAATCTTGAGCCGACAGCGCTTCGAGTTCCACCCGAATGGGCAGGCGGCCTTGGAGCTCGGGGATGAGATCGGAGGGTTTGCTTAAATGAAACGCACCGGAGGCGATAAATAAAATATGGTCGGTTTTCACCATGCCCAATTTGGTATTCACGGTGGAGCCTTCGATAATTGGCAGTAAATCGCGCTGCACGCCCTCGCGGGAAACTTCGCCGCCACCGTGTTCGCCGCGCTTGGCTACTTTGTCTATTTCATCAATAAACACAATGCCGTGCTGTTCAACGCGCTCAAGCGCAGCGGCGCGCACCTCCTCGTCATTGAGTAAATTGCCGGCTTCTTCTTCGATGAGCAAATTTAGCGCCTCTAAAACCGGCAGACGGCGTTTATTGGTTTTGCCTTGGTTAATATTTTGGAACATGCCGCGAATTTGGCTCGCCATATCCTCCATGCCCGGCGGCGAGAGAATGTCGATATTGCCGGGGGCTTGGCGCAATTCAATCTCAATTTCGCGGTCATTGAGTTCGCCCGCGCGGAGTTTGTCGCGAAATTTCTCTCGAGTATTGCGATACGCCTCGTCTTGACGAGAATCGCCCTCATGGGGCCAGTCGCTCCCGCGTGGGGCGGGCAGTAAAATATCCAGCACCCGATTTTCACCGGCTAATTTGGCTTTATCGCGCACGTCGATGAGGGCGATTTGGCGCTGCATTTTCAAACCCACATCGGCTAAATCGCGGATGATTGATTCCACATCGCGCCCCACATACCCCACCTCAGTGAATTTAGTGGCTTCCACCTTGAGAAAGGGGGCATCAGCGAGTTTGGCCAGTCGCCGCGCAATTTCAGTTTTGCCCACACCAGTGGGACCAATCATGAGGATATTTTTAGGCGTGATTTCGCCGCGCAGAGGCTCGGGAATTTGTTGGCGGCGCCAGCGATTACGCAAGGCGATTGCCACGGCGCGTTTGGCAGCGGCTTGGCCGACGATGTGTTTATCGAGTTCAGCTACAATTTGTTGGGGGGTTAAGTTCATGCGTCGAGTACTTCAATAGTCAGGTTGTGATTGGTATAAATGCAAATATCGCCCGCAATGTTGAGGGCGGCTTCGGCAATGCCGCGCGCCTCAAGCGCGCTATGGCGCAGTAAGGCGGTGGCGGCAGCTTGGGCAAACGCACCGCCGGAACCGATGGCAATCAGATCGGATTCCGGTTCGATCACATCGCCATTGCCACTGATGGTGAGCATGTGGGTGCGATCCGCCACTACGAGCATCGCCTCCAGCCGTCGCATGGCGCGGTCGGTGCGCCATTCTTTGGCAAGTTCCACGGCGGAGCGCAAAAGATTACCGCCGTATTTTTCGAGTTTGGCTTCAAATTTTTCAAATAGGGTGAAGGCATCGGCGGTCGCGCCGGCGAACCCCGCTAAAACCTCACCATTGTAGAGCCTGCGCACTTTGCGGGCATTGCCTTTGACAACCGTGTTGCCGAGGGTAACTTGACCATCGCCGCCAATGACGGTCTGGTTATTTTTGCGCACACACAAAATGGTGGTGCCGTGAAAGTTTTCCATGTACAGCCTTTGCTCTGGAGTTTATCGGATTAGGTGGAATTAACACTGATTAGTGTGGGTTGCTTGTGCCAAATATCAATCGCTCGGCTTAATTTTTTATTGCAGGCTCGGCGTCAGGCGCTGTTTTTTGGCGTTGCGCGCGCGGGTGCGCGGTTTCGTAAACGGCTGCTAAGCGTTGAAAATCCAGATGTGTGTAAATTTGCGTGGTGGCCAAACTTTCGTGCCCCAGCATTTCTTGTACTGCCCGCAAATCGCCCGAAGATTCCAATACATGGGTGGCAAACGAATGGCGTAATTGGTGGGGATGCAAGGATTGCCCGAGCGCGGTGTGCTGCGATAAACGCGCTAAGCGATATTGAACCGAACGGGTGGTGAGCCGTGCGCCCAGCCGGTTGACAAATAAGGCCGGTTCGCTGGCATCGCAAAGCAAGCTTCTTCGCAGCGGTAACCAAGCTTCAATGCGGCTGATGGCTTGGCTGCCGACCGGCACGAGCCTTGTTTTATTGCGTTTGCCGGTGACCCGGGCAATGCCCTCGGCAAGATTGATATCACTTAAATTTAAGCTGACGAGTTCGGCCACCCGCAAGCCGCTGCTATAGAGCAATTCAAACATGCAGCGATCGCGGTGCAGCAAAAGGCTTTCAGCCAAAGGTTGATCGAGGAGTTGGTTGAGCGTTTCAATCGCGGGGGCATTGGGTAACTTTTTGCTGGCTTTTGGGGATTTTAAAGCCTCGGGGTTTGCGGGGCAGGGAATAAATTCGCTGCGCCAATAGCGCAAAAGCCAGCGCAGCGCGGATGATTTACGCGCGATACTGCGATTGCTAAGTCCGGTTTCACGGCAGTGCGCAAGATAGCCGCGCAAGCGAATATCATCGAGTGTGGCGGGTGAGGGTATCGATTGCGCGCAAGCAAAATCTTCTAATTGTTGCCAATCGATGAGATAAGCCGAACGGGTTTTTGGCGCGAGCCGGGCGTTTTGAAGTAGGGCGCCGCGTGCCTGCGCCATAGCGGCAGAAAATTCAGCGCAGGCGGGCAGCAGTGCCATATTGGTCATGGTGCGAGAGGGCGCTCATCAGGCAAAAAGGTCGACACTAACTCACCGATTTGCGTTAAAAATAAGGTGCCTTGGCTTGGGTTAAAGCCATCGGGGGCGATGCGGCCTAACGCGAGAATCCAGCGCGGTTGAGCCAAATTGGCACCGATGGCGATTAACGCCGCAGAACCGGTGTCGGGTAATTCGGCGCCGAACAGCGCATGGCGTTGCGCCTCGCTTAAGCGACCACATAGGGGCGTTCGGCTGGCTAAAAAGCCTTCGAGTAGGCCTTGGGTGGCGGGATTGAGGGCTTGCAGAGCGATTAACTGCGCGGTATCCACGGCAAAATGTTGATGCAACAACGTCACTACCTGTTCGGCGGTGCGTTGCGGTGCGCAAAGCAAGGCGCAGGCAAATTCATGCAGCACCCGATCAAGGGCGGCGTTCGATTCGGCCGTGGCGCGCAGCGCATTCAGGGTCGATTTTAGCCTTGCCAGTTGTTCGCGATAAATTTGTAACTGCGCGTGCGGCAATGAGGTGACTCCTGCCGGCGGCAGGGGTAAGGTCAATTCGGCCACAAGCTTTGGCTGTTGGTGGAGCAAAGCCTGCAGCACGGGGGATAATTCCGCGGCACCGAGTGAGGCGAAATAATCAGGGTGAGCGGCTAAAAACGCCGCCAAAGTTGGCGCATCCGGCAATTTGATGTCAGCAAGCTCTGGGGTGCGGATACGGACGGTGGCTTCAGTCATCATGATCCATGTTTTTTAAGGTTTAGTTATCTTTTTAGCACAAATTTGTAGAACCTTAACCCTAATACCCCAGACCTGCAATGAGTTGCACAGGCTGCTAGGCTAGTGCAGCGGCGGCAGGTCAACCATTTCCACTTGCTCGGTGAGTTTAATCATGCGCTCCACAGGGGTGACCCAGACCATGCCATCACCCCGATTGCCGGTATGCCCAACCTCAACTAAAACTTGCAGTACGCCTTCCACCAGATCATTCGGGCAAAGAATTTCAATCCGTACCTTGGGGCTGTAGTCGGTCAGCTCATCTTTGCCGCTGAGGCTTTGTCGGCGCTCGTTGGCTCCAGCACCTTCTACTCGGGTGATGGTCATGCCGGGAAAATTTTTGATATGCCGGAATGTGCTGCGGATTTTATCTAACCGGTGCGGCTGAATGATGGCTTTAATTTCTTTCATTGTGTGTTCTCTTTAAATTGGGTGATGAGAGTCACGCCGTGGGTGTGGGCGTGACGAATGGGTTTTAGGCCTCGATGCGGCGCTCCTCAAAGAAGCGATACAGCGTGGGCAACACCACCAAGGTGAGTAAGGTTGAGGTAATAAGACCGCCGATGACCACAATGGCCAAGGGTCGTTGCACTTCAGAGCCTGGCCCTGTGGCGAACAAAAAACGGCAGCAAGCCCAACATGGCGACGGTGGCGGTCATCATGACCGGGCGAAACCGTTGTTGGCAGGCTTGGGATATGGCTTGAAGCTGCGATAAACCGTCATCGCGTAGGCTGCGGATGTAGGAAATAAGCACCACGCCATTGAGTACGGCAATCCCCCACAAGGCGATAAAGCCAATCGATGCGGGTACGGAGAGGTATTCGCCGCTAATGAGCAAGGCAATCACGCCACCAATCGAGGCAAACGGTAACACCAGCATAATCAGGCTTGCCATGCGCAGCGATTTAAACAACATAAACAGTAAGAAGAAAATCGCGGCAACGGTGATGGGGATAATCACCATGAGGTGCTTCATCGCGCGATCCATATTCTGGAACTGCCCACCCCATTGCAAAAAATAGCCTTCGGGCATGGGCGATTGGGCTGCAATGGCTTTTTGCAGCTCGGCCACAAAGCCGCCTAAATCGCGATCTTGCACGTTCACGCCCACCACAATACGCCGCTTGGCATCATCGCGGCTGATTTGATAGGGGCCATCTTCTACCGCAATGTGCGCCACATCGCCTAGGGGCACGCGCGCGCCTTCGGCCGAAACGAGTTGCAGGCGGGCAATATGCTCTGGGTTATCGCGATACATTTCAGGATAGCGGAGCTGTACCCCAAAGCGCCGCTCTCCCTCGAAGACCTCGGTGGCAATCCGCCCGCCGATGGCGGTTTCGATCATGTCATTCACATCGGCGATATTTAAGCCGTGGCGCGCCAAGGCGTTGCGATCCACATCAATGTTCAAATATTGCTGACCACTAATGCGTTCGATGCGAATATCGCGTGCGCCGGGCACTTGCGCCGCGATGCGGGCGATGTCTTCGGCCTTGGTTTTGAGCGTGTCTAAATCAGCGCCAAAAATCTTCACCGCCACATCGGCACGCACGCCGGTGACCATCTCATCCACCCGATCCGAAATTGGCTGCGCCATCACTAATTGAATGCCGGGCAAGACGCTGAGTTTGTCGCGTATCGCCTCGGCGATCGTATCTTGCGTCCAGCCTTGTGGCCATTCGTCGCGCGGCTTGAGCGACACAATCGGGGTTGATTCGTTTTGTCCTTGCGGGTCGGCTGGGCTTTCACCGCGTCCAAGACTGGAGACGGCCAGCTTCACGCCGGGAACCTCCATTGCAAGCTTCATCGCTTCGTGTTCGATTTTGATCGACTCATCCAAGCTGATGCTCGGTACGCGCATGATGTTGGGCACAATCGAACCTTCTTTCATTTCTGGAATGAACGAGGTGCCGAGCTGGCCAAATAGCCCTCCTGCGACAATCAGCAAGCCAACAGCGGTGTAAGGGTGAGCGCCAGCAACAACGAGACTGTCAAGGCAATCGCAATGGTGAACGCCAGCGGTGCGAACATTTTGCCTTCCATGCCTTGCAAGGTCATGAGCGGCAAGAACACCAAAATAATGATGCTCACCCCAAAAACCACTGGTGTGCTCACCTCACGCGTGGCTTGAAGCACCACCCGCAGGCGGCTCTCGCCCTTGTTTTCGGGTCGGCCGAGATGCGCGTAGGCGTTTTCAACCACCACCACCGCCCCATCCACCATCAAACCAATGGCAATCGCCAAGCCGCCCATCGCCAAGCCGCCCAGCGACATTAAATTAGCCGATAACCCCATGTAATTCATGATGATGAAAGTAATAAGCGGCGTGAGAATCAGCGTGACTACCACAATGATCGACGAGCGCCAATCGCCCAAAAATAACACCAGCACGATGATCACAAACAGCACCGCTTCCAGTAACACCTTGACAACGGTAATTAACGCGGCATCAACTAATTCACTACGATCGTAAAACGGCGTGATTTTTAAGCCGCCGGGAATTAAGTTTTGCGCATTAATCTCGGCCACGCGATTTTGGATTTTACTGACCACCTCTTTGGCATTACCGCCGCGAATCATCAGCACCGTGCCGCCCACTGCTTCGGTTTCGCCATTTTTCAGCAACGCGCCGTGGCGCACCATGTGACCAATGCGTACCTCGGCCACATCCCGCAAATACACCGGCGTGCCGCTCACCTCTTTAAGCACGATGTTTTCCAGATCGCCAATATCACGCACCAAGCCAAAACCGCGCACTAAATACTGCTCTGCGCCTTGTGGCAGCAAGCCACCGCTGGCATTGGCATTATTATTTTGCAACGCCACCATCACATTATTCAGGGTTAAACCGTAATGGCGCAGGCGTTACGGTTGCGCCAACACCTCGAACTGTTTGACGTAACCGCCCTGCGAGTTAATTTCCGCCACCCCAGATATGCCGGGCAACAAGGGGCGAACCACCCAATCTTGTGCAATGCGCCGCTCCATCAGCTCGTGTTGTGTTAATTCGCGTTGTCCATCGTCGGCGCGCTCCAACGTGTACTGATACACCTCGCCTAGACCGGTGGACAGCGGGCCTAATACCGGCGTGACGCCGGCCGGCATTTTTTGGCGCACCTCGGATAAGCGCTCCATAACGAGTTGACGGGCAAAGTACACATCGGTGGCGTCCGTAAAGACCAAAGTAATCAGCGACAAACCGTTTTTATTCAGTGATCGCTGTTCCTCCAAGCCCGGCAAACCGGTCATGGCAATTTCCAGCGGCACGGTAATTAAGCGTTCCACCTCCTCGGGCGAGCGCCCCGGGGCTTCGGTGGCGATTTGTACCTGCACATTGGTCACATCGGGGAACGCATCCACCGAAAGGTTTTGCACCGCGTGCAAACCAAACGCCAATGCAACTAAGGCGAGAACCGCCGTTAGCAAGCGTTGCTGCAGCGAAAAGCGGATGAGAGCGTCAATCATGTGATTACTCCAATTCCGTACGGCGGCGTTCGTTATTGAGATGGAACGCGCCGTCCATCACAATCACCTCGCCCCCGGTTAAGCCACCCAGCACGGGGCGCTGGCCTTGGTATTCGGCACCCAACGCCACTTGGGTTAAACGGAACGTGCCGTTGGCTTGCTCAACAAAAACGTAATCCCTATTATTTTCACGCACCACCGCGCGCGCCGACACAATCGGCAGGCTCCGCGCGTTTTCTTGAATTTCCATCACGGCCAGCATGTCGGGCTTGAGGCGGCCATCGGCATTGTCCACATCGCTACGCACTGCCACGGTGCGCGTTTGCGGGTTCACCGTCGGGCTGATAAAAATCACCTTGCCCGCACGCGGCGCATCCTCATCCAAGGCAGGGAAGTTAATGCGCACGGTTTGACCGATTTTTAAATCGGTAGCCGCCTGTTCCGGGGCTTGCGCCACCACCCACACATGCGATAAATCGGCTACCGTAAACGCATCATCGCTGGGTTGCAGCACTTGCCCGGGCGCGATTTTTCGCTCAATCACCGTGCCGTCGATACCAGCCGTCATGAGGGCGTTGGAATCAATTTTGCGGGTCTTGGCTAACGTGCTCATCGCTTTATCGCTCATGCCCAGCACCCGCAACCGATCGGCTAAGGCGCTGACATCAAAGCGCAGTTCCTCAAGAGTTTGTTCGCGGCGTTGCAATTCCGCCTCACTAATCACGCCGCTTTCCAATTTGTGCGGGACAGGTTTAAATCGCCCGCGCAAAACAATGTGCACAAAAGCACCCTAGGGCATTTTCGTACCGGTACGATGAGTTAGGCGAGATCGGGCGGCGGTTTGAGTTGATTGGGGCGGAAGGTGGTGCGCGTGAGACTGCGCGCGCGCGCGATTGATTGAACGGTCGATACGTGCGCAGGGGGAATACATGCCAGCAGATCCAGCTCATGATCGAAGGGTTCGATATCGATTAGGGCGGATGCTGTGGTTTGGGTGTGTGATAACTCGATGTTGTAGGTACCAAAAACCTGCGCCGCTTGCGCCAGAGCGCCGCAGGCGTTCAGGGAAAACAACAACAGGGCTACAAACAACAATCGAGCGATATTCATGTCATGAATATCACATAAGCCGCCTTGCTAATTCAACATTTTTATTCACCCCTGTGTTGGGTGGATGATTATTGTAGCGCGGGGCTGGGCACAGGTTTTGATTTGCTCTATTATTTGTCGGCTTTTTCCCTTGCCGGGTCAGTATCCGGGCGGGATGAGCGAATAATTCCAGATTCGGAACACGCTGCCGCACGATGGCAACCCACCCCGTATCGCCCCTGAAACACGCGGTTTTTTGTAGGAGCCGCCACTGCCAAAGGAGAGCGTCATGCCGACGATTACCCTGCCTGATTCCTCACAACGTTATTTTGATCACCCCGTCAGCTTGGCTGAAATTGCTGCCGATATTGGCGCTGGCTTAGCGAAAGCTGCTTTGGCCGGAAAAATTGACGGCAAGCTCGTTGATTTATCTCGCGTGGTTGAAACCGATGCCAAGGTGGCTATTGTCACCGCCAAAGACCCTGAAGGCTTGGAGGTGATTCGTCATTCCACCGCGCATCTCATGGCTCAAGCGGTCAAGCAGCTATACCCCCAAGCGCAGGTGACAATTGGTCCTGTGATCGACAACGGCTTTTATTATGATTTCTACTTTGATCGGCCATTTAATGATGACGATCTGGCGGCGATTGAAGCGCGCATGCACGAATTGGCCGCAACGGGTGATGTACTCGTTCGCAAGGTGGTGGATCGAGCCGAGGCGATTCGCTATTTCCATGATTTGGGCGAAGCCTTTAAAGTGGAAATTATCGAAAGTATCCCCGGCAATGAGGAACTCACCCTCTACACCCAAGGCGATTTCATCGACTTTTGCCGAGGGCCGCATGTCCCCAATACCAATCGATTGGGGGTGTTCAAATTAATGAAAGTGGCGGGCGCCTATTGGCGAGGGGATTCAAAAAACCCGATGCTCACCCGCATCTATGGCACCGCGTTCGCAACCGACAAAGAGCTCAAAGCGCATTTAACGCAGCTGGCGGAGGCGGAAAAGCGCGATCATCGCCGCATTGGCAAGCAGCAAGATTTATTTCATTTCCAAGAAGAAGCGCCGGGGTTGGTGTTTTGGCATCCCAAGGGTTGGGCTTTATGGCAGGTGATTGAACAACACATGCGCGGCGTGTATCGAACATCCGGTTATGCCGAAATCCGTTGCCCGCAAATTTTAGACGTGAGCCTGTGGAAAAAATCCGGTCATTGGGATAACTACCAAGAAAATATGTTTTTCACCGAGTCGGAGAAACGCACTTTTGCGGTTAAACCGATGAACTGCCCCGGCCATGTGCAAGTGTTTAATCACGGCCTGCATAGTTACCGTGATCTGCCGATTCGCTATGGTGAATTTGGTGCCTGCCACCGTAACGAGCCCTCGGGCGCACTGCACGGCATTTTGCGTGTGCGGGGATTCACCCAAGATGACGGCCATATCTTTTGCATGGAAAGCCAGATTGAACCCGAGGTTCGGGCATTCCACGCGCAAGCGCTGGCGGTGTACGCCACCTTCGGGTTTACCGATATTCAGGTCAAAATCGCGCTGCGCCCTGACAAGCGGCTCGGCACCGATGCGGTGTGGGATGAAGCCGAGGCCGCCTTGCGCGGTGCCTTGGCGGCGGCGGGTGTGAGTTGGACTGAATTACCCGGCGAGGGCGCGTTTTACGGTCCTAAAATTGAATACCACCTCAAAGATGCGATTGGTCGCACCTGGCAGCTTGGTACCATTCAGGTTGATTTCATGATGCCCGAGCGTTTGGGCGCCACTTATGTCGATGAACACAGTGAGCGTCGCCATCCGGTCATGCTACACCGCGCCATTGTCGGTTCAATGGAGCGCTTTATCGGGATATTGATTGAACATCATGCCGGGTTTTTGCCCTTGTGGCTTGCGCCCGTGCAAGCCGTGGTCATGGGGATTACTGACAAGCATGCCGCGTATGTTAAAGAAGTCACCCAGCGACTGAAGACGGTTGGCTTGCGGGTTGAGGAAGACCTGCGCAACGAGAAAGTCGGCTTTAAAATTCGTGAACATACCCTAGAGCGTGTACCGTACTTGCTGGTGGCTGGCGATCGGGAAATGGAAACCGACTCGATTGCGCTGCGCACCCGGGAAGGCCAAGATTTAGGCGTGGTAACCATGGATGCCTTGCTGGAACGACTCACCACCGAGGTGCGCCTGCAATCGCAAGGTTAATCTGGCTAAAACTACCGCTATCTCATGGCTAAAAGCTGGTGTTTTGCCGGCTTTTATAGCGGGTGCGCATCAATTGCCTGTTTCAATGGTTGGCAATGCGTATTAACATGCCCATCTTCTAAGATTCGGCTTCAAGCTGAGTCTTTAAGGCGATCTTCATCATCGCGCGCCCCAAGGTTAATGGGTGTGCTGATTGAAGATTACATTTTTAGTATTTTGAGGATAAGAACATAGCTCAGCTCCGTGCACAAACGCCCCCCGCCACGCGTGATTCCGATGAACCGCGTATCAATGGTGAAATCACCGCCCGTGAAGTTCGACTCGTCGATGAAAATGGCGAGCAGGCCGGCATCGTGCGAACGCGCGATGCGTTGGATCGAGCCATGGCGGTCGCCCTTGATTTGGTTGAAGTTTCCGCAACCGCCAATCCCCCTGTTTGCAAAATCATGGATTACGGTAAATTTAAATATCAGCAGAGCAAAAAACTCGCTGAAGCGCGCAAAAAACAAAAACAAATTGAAGTGAAGGAAATTAAATTCCGCCCAGGCACCGAAGACCATGATTATCAGGTCAAAATGCGCAGCATTATTCGGTTTTTGGAAGAGGGCGATAAAGCAAAAATTACCTTACGCTTCCGTGGACGCGAAATGGCGCATAAAGAAATTGCCGGCGAGCTGCTCGATCGAATCGAAAAAGATTTGCTTGAGCTGGCAGTCGTAGAGCAGCGACCGAAAATGGAAGGCCGTCAAGTGACGATGGTATTGGCACCTAAAAAGACGAACTAACGCGCCAAGAGCAGGAGAATCACTTGATTTTTCTTGAGGTTGTGCTTATAGTTTCGCGCCGCTGAATTATGTGCTGTTTGGGCTTGCCTAAGCGGTTCTTAATTTGTGCGCTTCCCCGTGGCGTTAGGGGTGTAGCCCTTGTTCGTCATTGACTTGTCTTTGAATTGTTTTGATTCATAGCTCAAGGATTGGGAAATTAGCCTCAATTGCGTTCATTAACTCCGACGCATTGGGCCTTACTTACATCACGGTAAAACTGGAGTCGATCATGCCGAAGATCAAATCTAATCGCGGCGCTGCTAAGCGGTTTAAAATCACTGCGGGCGGTGTTAAGCGTAAACAATCGCACATGCGTCATATTCTGACCAAAAAGTCATCCAAGCGTAAACGTCAGTTGGGTTCACCCGCGTTCGTGCACGAGCGTGATGTTCCTTCAATTCACATCATGTTGCCCTACGCGTAAGGAGAGCTGAACCATGGCCAGAGTAAAACGGGGTGTCAACGCCCACGCAAAACATAAAAAAGTCTTAGCGAAAGCAAAAGGTTATTACGGTGCCCGCTCACGCACGTTCCGTGTTGCGCATCAAGCGGTTATTAAAGCCGGCCAATATGCATATCGTGACCGTCGCGCTAAAAAACGCGTATTCCGCGCATTGTGGATTACCCGCATTAACGCCGAAGCGCGCAACAACAACTTGTCCTATAGCCGTTTGATGGATGGTATTCACAAAGCCAACATCGAAATTGATCGCAAGGTCTTAGCTGATTTGGCTGTGTTTGATAAGCCCGCTTTTGCTGCAATTGCAACACAAGCCAAGGCCGCGTTGGGGCTGTAAGCTTTATCAACTGAGCGGATGAGAGTTGGATACAATTAGGCGCTCACATGAGCGCCTTTTTAATTAAGCCTGTGGCTTAATTATCTAAATAAAAGCGGGGTGCGCAATGCCCGTGGTGCGTACTGAGCACCCTGCGGGCATGGCAAGCCTATAGTTTGCCAAAATGTGGGCAAAAGAATAACGGTACGACCGATAAGACAAGGAGCGGGCGCGTGACAGATCAATGGGCGAATATCCAAGCTGAAGCAGAAAAACGCATTGCAGAGGCCGCCGACGGAGCCGCACTCGAAGACGTGCGGTTGCATTATCTCGGCAAAAAAGGCGCAATTACCCAAATGATGAAAGAGTTGGGTGGCCTTGAGCCAGAGGAACGCCGCGCGCGGGGTGCCGACATCAATATTTTGAAAGAGGCCGTGATGACCGCTTTAACCGCGCGTCGAGATGCGTTAGCGGCGGCGGCTTTGGCGCAAAGGCTGGCTGGCGAGCGCATTGATGTTACCTTGCCGGGTCGCGGTAATCCGCCGGGTGCGATTCATCCGGTTAATCGCATGATTCGCAGGGTATCGGATATTTTTGGCTCCATGGGGTATACCGTAGCGCAAGGGCCTGAAATTGAAGATGATTGGCATAACTTTACCGCGCTCAATATTCCGCTTACCCACCCTGCGCGCGCGATGCACGATACGTTTTATTTTGATGCTGAGCGGTTATTGCGCACCCACACCTCGCCGGTGCAAATTCGTGCCATGCAGGCCAATACGCCACCGCTTAAGGTGATTGCGCCGGGGCGGGTGTACCGCTGTGATTCCGATATGACGCATTCGCCGATGTTTCACCAAATTGAAGTGTTGTATTTAGATGAAACGGTGCGCTTTACCGATTTGCGCGCCACCTTGGAGCAATTTTTGAGCGCGCTGTTTGAGCAAGATGATTTACCCATCCGCTTGCGCCCCTCTTTTTTTCCGTTCACTGAGCCTTCAGCCGAGGTGGATATCCAATGCGTCCACTGCCACGGCAAAGGCTGCCGGGTGTGCAAAAAAACCGGCTGGATTGAAGTCTTGGGTAGTGGCATGGTGCACCCCAACGTCTTGCGTTCGGTGGGACATGATCCGGCGAAGGTGAGCGGTTTTGCCATTGGCATGGGGGTCGAGCGACTCGCCATGTTGCGCTATGGCGTGGATGATCTGCGCGCCTTTTTTGATAATGACCTGCGGTTTCTTGAACAGTTTGTTTAAAACTGCGCCGTTACTCCTTACCGCTTAAAATCGCGAGAATGTTATGAGATTTTCAGAGTCTTGGTTGCGTGAATGGATCAATCCCCCGGTTGATACCGCTCAATTGGGGCATCGCCTCACTATGATTGGGCTTGAGGTGGATGCTATTGAACTGGCCGCCCCGATGTTTTCAGGCATTGTTGTGGCGCTTGTGTTGTCGGTTGAGCCGCATCCTGAGGCCGATAAACTCAAAATTACCCGCGTGAGCGATGGCGCAGCAGAGTTTCAAATTGTGTGCGGTGCGTCCAATGTCATCCCCGGAATACGGGTGCCATTGGCCACAATCGGGGCGCAATTACCCGATGGTTTGGTGATTAAATCCGCTAAATTACGCGGCGTGCCTTCCGAGGGTATGTTGTGCTCGGCTGCCGAACTGGGGTTGCCAAGCGCGACGGATGGCCTGTGGGTTTTGCCAGATGATGCGCCCTTGGGTGCAAATATTCGTGATTGGTTAAATCTTGATGATGCCGTGATTGAGCTCGGTATTACCCCCAATCGCGGTGATGCCTTATCGATACTCGGTTTAGCGCGCGATTGCTCCGCTCTATTCGATTTGGATATGACCCCGCCCGTGCCCAACGCCTTTGAGAGGGATGCAAGCGTGGTCAGCCAACCGGCAAAAATTCAATCGCTTGACGATTGCCCAACTTATTTAACCCAAGTGATTGAGGCGATTCCCGCCGCGCGCAGCACCCCTTTGTGGTTAAGTGAGCGCCTTCGCCGTGCCGGCGTGGGCAGTATTGACCCCATTGTTGATGTGTGTAATTACGTGATGCTGGAATTAGGCCAGCCCCTTCATGCCTTTGATCGCGCCGAGCTGCAGGGCGAGTTACACATTCGGCGCGCCACGGCGCAAGAGCCATTACTGGCTTTGAATAAACACACCTTAAGCTTAGATGCCGAATGCCTGGTGATTGCCGATGCCCACGGCGTGGTTGCGCTGGCGGGGATAATCGGCGGGCAAAATTCTGCCGTGCGCAGCGATACCACGGCCATCGTGCTGGAATCGGCGCATTTCACCCCCGAAGTCATCGCCGGACGCGCGCGCCGTTTGGGTTTAAGCACGGATGCGGCGCATCGCTTTGAACGCGGCGTTGATCCCGCCTTACCCGCCCGCGCCCTTGCCCGCGCAACCGAATTAATTTTATCGATTTGTGGTGGTAAAGCCGGCAGCGTACAGGTTGCCGGTGGTGAGATACCCAAACCCCCTGCCATTGAATTAGATATGGCGTGGGCTGAGCGCCGATTGGGGCTGGCGATTGAGCCTGAGCTTGCAGAAAAATTGCTCACCCGGCTTGGATGCGGTCTTGTGGCACAAGGGTCTGGCGTGTTCCAAGTAACGCCGCCGAGCCACCGCTTTGATTTATCAATCCCTGAAGATTTATTAGAAGAGCTCGCGCGCCTGATTGGTTACGATGCCTTCCGCTCCCCCATGGGGCGTGCGCCACTCACCATCGGCACGCGGCCTGAAACCGAAAATAGCGCCGCGCAAATTGCCGACTTTATGGTTAAGCGCGGTTATTTTGAGGCCATCACCTACAGTTTTATCGATCCTGAAATCGCGTCGCTATTTAATGATGCACCTTCGATTGCTTTGGCTAACCCCATCTCAAGTGAGATGGCTGTGATGCGTCAAAGCCTTTGGCCGGGCTTATTGAACGCGGTTAAATACAACCAAAGTCGGCAGCAAACGCGGGTGCGTTTATTTGAGCTGGGGCGTATTTTTACCGGCGATTTAACAGGGCAAAATTTAGATGGCGTGCAAGAAACTGATCAATTAGCCGCTGTAATTTGTGGCCCAAGGCTACCTGAGCAATGGGCAGAGCAATCTACCGCCGTGGATTTTTTTGACCTAAAAGGCGATTGTGAAGCCTTATTACAGGCGTTGGGGCTCGCGTTAACCCCCCAAGATGCGTCCTATGAACGCCCAGTGGTGACATTTTGCGCGCCGACACAAGTTGGCCACAAAGCCTTGCACCCGGGGCAAAGTGCCGACATTGAAATTGACGGTCAACTGTGCGGCCGATTGGGTGCTCTGCATCCCTTGGTGGCCGAGCGCTTTGATTTAACCGGCGCTATTTTTGTGCTTGAGCTCAATCTGGATGCGGTTAAAAATCGCCGATTACCCGCCAATCGGCCGCGCTCACGCTTTCCCTATATTCGGCGCGATCTTGCCTTATTAAAACCCGTGGCAATGCCGGCCGCCGCGCTGCTTGCCTTAATTGAAGCCGATAGCCCTGCCTCATTGCAGTCGGTCGCTATTTTTGATCGCTACACCGGCGCGGGCATTGAGCCCGGCTTTGAAAGCGTTGCCGTGAAACTTATTTTCCAAGAATCTGAGCGTACCCTGACGGATGATGAAATCGTCGGTATAATCAGCAACATACGCGCTAATTTAGCGCAACATCACATTCAATTGCGCACCTGAAGGATTGTATTTTATGGCCTTAACTAAAGCCGACATGGTCGAAAAACTCCATATGGATTTGGGTTTAAATAAACGTGAAGCCAAGGATTTCGTTGATATTTTCTTTGAAGAATTGCGCGCCACCTTAGAATCAGGCGAGGAAATTAAACTCTCTGGTTTTGGCAACTTTCAACTGCGCGATAAAAACGAGCGCCCGGGGCGCAACCCGCGCACCGGCGAGATGATTCCCGTTTCAGCGCGCCGCGTCGTCACCTTCCGAGCCGGGCAAAAGCTTAAAGCCATGGTCGAGGCCTATGACGGCTCAGTCGCTTCCTGAATCGTCCCTACCGCCGATTCCCAATAAACGCTACTTTACTATTGGTGAAGTGGGCGGCTTGTGCGATGTGAAATCGCATGTGTTGCGTTATTGGGAGCAGGAGTTTACTCAGCTTAAACCGACCAAACGACGGGGCAATCGGCGCTATTACCAGCGGCATGATATTGAGCTGATTCGGCTCATTCGCAGCCTTTTGTACGATCAAGGCTTTACTATTGCCGGCGCACGCCAACAATTGGTGCAAGCGCAGAAAAATATCCTAAAAGGCGATACCCCCGACACGAATATCGCGCCCCGTGAGCCGATTCTCGATTGGCCTGCATTGCCCGAAGATAAGCCATTACCCGCGCCGCGATTAGATCCTGCGCTGGTTGTGCGCGCTGATGAGCCTATGGTGCCGCTTCGTTTAGAGCCAAGCTTGGCGCCTAAATTGAACTCAAGCTTACCCTCTGCCGCACCAAACATACCGCTGGAGGGCGCCCCGCTTAACCTCGGCGTTGCCTTACCCGCGCTTAAATCGCAGCTTACCGCTGAGCCATTGCTTTTCTCACCCAGCGTGCGCCCATTAACTCAAGTGCGCCAAGCGTTAGAGCAAATTTTAAAAGACCTAGAAAGCCAGCTTTAGCCGACTGTACGGCGTGCCTAATGCGGCGGAATTTATTTTTGGGTTAATTTCAAGGGCGTTTAACCGCAATACCAGCAGAGTTGATTGCGACCATGCGCTTTGGCCGCATACAGCGCTGAATCGGCATGCTCCAGCAAGGATGTTAGGGTTGAATCTGTGGGTAGCGCGCAAGTGGCGCCAATGCTCACAGTGATTTGCACCGGCGTGGTGGCGCCAATATCATAAAAAGATTCCCGCACAACCTCTAAAATGCGCTGGCCAATTTGGCTGGCTTTGTTTTGCGGGGTGTCGTCTAAAATGAGTACGAACTCTTCACCCCCCAGCCGGCCAAGTTGATCTATTTCACGAATTTGTTGCTGCACGGTTTTGATAAATTCTTTTAAGAGCTTATCGCCGGCCACATGACCAAATTCATCGTTGATGCGTTTGAAAAAGTCTAAATCGAGAATAAAAACCACCAGCGACTGCTGCAGGCGTAAAAAGCGTTTATGGGCGTGATCGAGTTTGTCTAAAATGGTGCGGCGATTCGCAATGCCGGTTAACTCATCGGTGGTGGCTCTACGTTCAAGCTCACGCTCCAAGTTGCGGCGCTCGGTAATATCCCGCCAAATACCTTCAACGCCGGCATATTTGCCTTCTTCATCGAGGATAACGGTGCTGCTGATCGAAATATCGATGATACGGCCATCTTTGCACTTCATTTGACCGGCAAAATCGCGCACAAAGCCTTGGCTGAGAATGGTTTGTTTTAACCGCTCTCGGTCTTGAGGGTCGGGGTAAAAATCAGCTGCCGCTTTGCCAATAATTTCATCGGCCTCATACCCTAAAACTTGGCGCACCGCCGGACACACATAGCGGGTAATGCCGGCGGCATCGGTGCGATAAAACACATCTTGCATGGTGTTCATCATGCGCTGAAAGTGTTCTTCTGATTCGCGCAGCCGATTTTCCAAGGCACTGCGCTCGGTTAAATCCATAAACGCAGCCAGAAGGCCAATCTCACCATTTAATTGATAGGTCACACTCATCATGCCCACGACTAAGAGCGTGCGCTGGCAGGTGTAAATTCGGTATTCGCTGACAGGATTGGTGACATGATCCCGCTCTGCCCGCCGCACGCGCGCCAATACGCGGGATTGATCGAGCGGATGCAAAAATTTATTAATTGAATGCCCCAGTAAATCGGCCGGTTTTTTGGCTTGCATTAATCGCAAAGCGGCCGGATTTGCATAAACAAATTTATCGTGGATAACAATAATGACGCTGAGTGGCAAACGATCCAGCGTATCGGGCGGCGCAATCATTAAAAACTGATTCATGATGATTTACTCGCACAAAGATGCCTTAAATAATACGACAGTAGGGCATTTGCCTCGATTGTAATCAAAAAATCAAAAATGGGTGAAATAAGACGTTTTTTCCTTGATAGACTAGCCAAGCCCCGCTTTGGTACAGGGACGCGGGATTTTTTTAAGGTTTTTTAAGGATGAGTGTTCAAGTGCCCCAGAGTCAACCTTTAGGTGAATTGCTACATAAACAATGGCTACGTGGTACGGGTGTGGCGGTGCTGTGGCTGCTATGCGCGTGGCTGACCCAGTGGCTATTTGCTTTTATGCCGAATCAATCGGTTTACCCCATTTGGCCTGCCGATGCGATTGCCTTAGGCTTTGTACTGATTTTGGGGTATCGGGTCATAGCACCGCTATTGATGGTGATTTTTGTTTGGAATTGGTCTGTGGTCGATCACGCCTTGTTGCCATCGCTGCTTGGTGCCATCGCACTCGGATTGGGGTTCGTTGCGGCTTTGATTATGCGCCACCTGCTTCAACGCCTCATCCCCAACGATTATGGCCGCCGATTAATGGGTTTTCCGCTGACGGTATTGATGTTATCGAGCGTGATAACGGTTGTGGGTGTTTGGAAAAATCCGCAATGGACGGCGCATTATCAAACAATCGGTTTATTTTGGTTGGCAGAATCCATAGCCTTGCTCGCATTCACGCCGCTGGTCATGGCTTGTTTGCATGAGGGCTGCCAGCCGTTAATTAATCAATTGCCAAAAAAGGCACGAGATAATGCCTGGCTTGTGGGTTGGTTGATTTTGGCGCTGTTATCTTTAGCGGTTATTGCTGGGCTGCGCCATTGGGCAGATTTAGATTTTAATGCGCCAAGCTTACTGGGCTTGGTTGTGGTGGTTTTAGCGGCTCATTCACTGCCCATTTTAGTCTCGCGCATTTTAATCGCGGTGTATTTGTCTATTTGGAGCGTGCTGAATGTGCTGGTTAATGCCCGTGCGGGCTGGGAATCCAATCAGTTACTGGGCGATCAGGCCTTGGTGTTCGTGGCGGCTTTGTTGGCGGTCGTTGCCATCGAAATGGTACAGGCCTATAGGCTTTCGGAGCAAAAGCTCGCCCAGCGACTGCACACCGATCCACTCACCGGTTTGCCTAATGATTTAGGTTTGGCCAAGCAGTTGGCGTTGTGGCCAAAAGAGGCTCATGGTGACATGCAACCGATGGTTGTTATTGGTATTCATCTGCCGGATCTTGAGGAGATTGATGCCTTAATGGGCCACGAGCGGAGTAATCGCATTGAGCAACAAATCGCCCACATTTTCGAGAGCCAGGGTATGCGCTCATCGGTCGCGCGGGTGCGCCCTGGGCTATTTGTCGCGTGTTTTTCTTCGGTGATTATTGGCTCGCGCGGGGCGGATCTGGCTCAAAAACTTAAAGACAGCATCGAGTTAGAGCGCAATTCAGCCGGTGATGTATTGCGGCATTTGCGCGTGGGCTTAACCGTGTTTCACAGGTCAACCACACGGGATATTGGTTTGCTTACCTCGGCGGTGCTGGCTGGATGCCAGCTGTCGCTCACGCATCGCAACCACCCGGTGCATGTGGAAGATGACCTCGCAGGCCTGCTCGATCAGCGCGTAGCAGAGCTTTCTTGGGTGCAGCGTATGCGGGCAACCTTAAATGGGGATACGAAAAATGGGCATTTTATTTTATATGCCCAAACCATTCGCGATACGCGCCAGCCGGATGCAAAATCGTTTGAAGTGTTGCTGCGCTGGCAAGAGCCCGATGGTGAGATTATCCCGCCCGCAGGGTTTTTGCCGATTGCTGAACGGTATGGCTTAATGACGTTAATCGATTTGTGGGTATTGCAAACTACGTTAACGCTATTAGCCGCTTCGCCTTGGATGGCGGCAATCAGCAAAGTATCCATTAACTTGTCGGGGATGAGTTTAGTGAGCCCCACGTTAGCGCGAGATATTGCGAGCGCGATAAAAAACAGTGGTTGCCGACCGGAGCAAATTTGTTTTGAGATAACCGAAACCATGGTAATTGCCGATACCGTATCCGCTCGGCAAGCGGTTTTAGCGATTAAAGCGATGGGCTGTAAAATATCACTTGATGATTTTGGTACCGGGTTATCTACTTTTTCCTATTTAAAGCGTTTTCCTTTCGATTATTTAAAAATCGATGGCGAATTTATTCGGAATATAACTGAGTCGCGTATTGATCGGGCTATTGTGGAATCCATTCAAGCCATCGCCTTTGAGATGAATACCATTACCGTGGCGGAGTTTGTTGAAAATATCCAGCAAATGGAAGTTTTGCGGCAAATTGGGGTTTATTATCATCAAGGTTACGGTGTGGCCAAACCCGTGCCCATTCAGGAGTTTTTGATTCCTTAATTCATTCGATGCCGAAATAACCAGCGGGCGGTGGCGAGTGTAACCAACCCGATCAGTGCCAGTGGCCAAAATTGATTTTGCAGGCTTTGAAACGAGCTGCCTTCTAAAAAAATGCCGCGCAAAATAATCATAAAGTAGCGCATGGGGTTGATGAGGGTTAAATCCTGCACGAAGGGCGGCATATTAGCGATCGGCGTGGCAAAGCCCGATAGGATGATGGCGGGTACCAGAAATAAAAACACGCCTAAAACGGCTTGTTGCAGGGTTGTGGCTAAAGCCGAAATCATAAGGCCGATGCCAATGGCCGAAAGCAAAAATAAACCCATGCCGATATACAGCGTGAGTAAATGGCCTTCAAACGGCACGGCGAAGGCGTTCACCGCTAAAAAAATAATGATACTGCCTTCCAGTAAACCAATCGCGAAGCCCGGAATGGCTTTGCCGATCAGAATTTCCACGGGGCGCAAGGGTGTTACCAGTAGTTGATCGAAGGTGCCTTGCTCCCGTTCGCGCGCGACCGATAAGGCGGTCACGACCATAACAACCACGAGCATCAAGATGGCCACAATGCCCGGCACAATAAACCAGCGGCTCTCTAAATTTGGGTTGAACCATGCGCGGGTTTTGATAACAGAGGGCGGCGCGCGCAGCTGGTGGCTGGTTTGCCAGTGGGTATTAAAGTCGGCAATGAGGGTATTGGCATAGCTTAAAGCGATGGCGGCGGTGTTAGAATTGCGCCCGTCAATAATGAGTTGCACGGTGGCCGGTTGATTGGTGCGTAAATCGGCTTCAAAGCGAGGGCCGATGGTCAGCACCATAAGGGCCTTCTGGGCATCAATGACGCGAGCGATGTCGGATTCACGGCGGATATTCGCCACATTTTTGAAGTGTCCTGAGCCTTCAAAGCGCGCCACTAAAGCCTGCGCCGCTTGCCCACCATCTTGGTTATAAATAGCGATAGGGATATTTGAGAGATCAAAGGTGGCGGCAAAACTAAATACCAGCAGTTGAATCAGCGGCGAGCCTGCAATCACAAAGCGGGATTTGGGATCCCGCAATAGCGCCTGAAATTCTTTTATCGCAAGGGCGATGATGCGTTGCCACATGAGTTGAACCTCGGCCTATTCCAGTGATTTTCGGATTTTGCGCCGGCTGGCGGCGATAAAAAAAACGGCAATCGCGAGCATGGCTAGTGTGTTTGGCCACAGGACGGCGGGTACATCACCCACCAAAAATAGCGTGTGCAAAATCACAATGAAATAACGTGCCGAAACTAGGTAAGTTAAATTTTGTAGCCAGCCTGGCATGCTGCCAATATCGAAAATAAAACCCGACAACATGAAGGCCGGTAAAAAGGTTGTGATAATTGCAATCAAGCTCGCCACGAATTGATTGCGCGCCACAATGGAGATAAACAGCCCCATGCCGAGCGCGGTGAGTAGAAACAGGGCGGAAGTTAGCACCAATAGCCATAAGCTACCCAAAAAGGGTACGCCAAACAGCCACACGGCCATCGCCACCGAGAGCGTCATGCCGCCCATGCCAAGCACGAAATAGGGCACAAGCTTGCCGATGAGTAGCTCGTTTATGTGCACCGAGGTTACCATCAGCGCCTCCAATGTGCCCCGCTCCCATTCGCGCGCCATGACCAACGCGGTGAGCAGCGCACCAATCAGGGTCATGATGACGGCGATTAAACCCGGCACGAGGTAATTGCGGCTGCGCAGCTCAGGGTTAAACCAAATTCGGGCAGCCAGCTCAACCGGTTGCGCAGCTGCCCAGCTGTTCTCAAAGCCTGCCGCTTGGGCGCGTGCGGCAAGCCAGCTTTGCCAGCCGGCTTGAATGTAGGCTTGGGTTAGCCTCGCTTGATTGGCATCCACGCCGTTAATAATCAATTGCAGCGGGGCCGGCTGGCTTGCGGTGTTAAGCTTGGCCGTAAAATCACTGGGCAAATGCACGATGGCATCCACCTGCCGATTGACTAACCAACGCTCGGCGGTGGGTAAATTAGGGGCGATTTGGGGGCTGAAATAGGCTGAATGATTATACGAGGCATAGAGTGCGGCGCTCTCAATATCGGGTGCATCGGCCACGAAGGCCAGCGGGATATGTTTGGCATTTAGCGACACCCCGTAGCCAAAAATCAGTAATAAAATCACCGGCAATAAAAACGCAATGGCAATGCTGGAGGGATCGCGCAGAATTTGCAGAAATTCTTTATGAATTAATCCCCCAATGCGCATCAAGCTGCCGCCCCGTCGCGCGGATGGATGGTTCATGCTATCGCACCCATGGGCTGGGTTGGCTCCGTGATGAGTGCGATAAATGCATCCTCCATGCTGGGATTGGGCGCAGCCTCTGTTTGAGCTTGTGCGCGAATCGCCGCAGGCGTGCCTGCCGCCAAAATACGCCCCTGGCTCATAATCACCAGCCGGTCGCAGTATTCCGCCTCATCCATAAAATGCGTGGTAATCATGATGGTCACCCCCTGATCGGCAAGCCTGTTGATCCGCCCCCAAAATGCGCGCCGCTCGATGGGATCCACCCCTGAGGTGGGTTCATCGAGAAACAAGATGTCTGGCTCGTGCATTAAGGCGCAGGCCATGGCCAGCCGCTGTTTAAAACCCAGTGGTAGCAAACCGCTGTTGGTATCGCGGTAATGGCCGAGATCAAATTCCGCTAACGCCCAAGCGAGTCGCCGGCTTAAGTGCTCGCCTTTGAGGCCATAGGCACGGGCAAAAAATTTGAGGTTTTGCATCACACTCAGCACCTCATATAACGCGTATTTTTGCGCCATATAGCCGATGCGCGCGCGTGCCTTGGCGGCGGCGGTGAATAAATCGACACCCGCCACCGAGAGCGCACCACTGCTGGCAGGCAGCAAGCCACAGAGCATCCGAAAGGTGGTGGATTTGCCCGCGCCATTGGCGCCGAGCAGGCCAAAGATTTCCCCGCGCTGAACAGAAAAACTGACGGTATTAACCGCAATAAATGCCCCAAAACGGCGGGTTAACGCATGAACGGCAATCACCTCTGACGGGCGCGCATGCGCGGTTGGCTCAGAATGGGGCGGGGTTATTGGTGCTAAGGCTGGCGGGGTTTGCGCCGTGCGCTGGCCGTGCAACATCAGCACAAAGGCATCTTCAAATCGCGGGGGTAGGGGCTGCCAAACCCCATCGGGCAAAGCTGGGGGGCTCGCTTGTTCGGTTAAGAGTACCCGCACCCAATCGCCATCAATGACGGCATCAAGGATGTGGGGGTGTTGCTTGAGCTCTGCCTGCAAATGTCGGCGCAAACCCTGAGCGCGTTTGGCGCCAAATACGCGTCCCGCTAAATGCTGGGTGAAGGCGGCGGGGGTGTCTTGGCCTAAAATCTGGCCTTCATGCAGCAAAATAACCTGATCGCAGTGTTCGGCTTCATCCAGATAGGCCGTGGAAAGCAGCACTGTCATGCCGTCCTCTTTCACCAGTTGATACACAATGGCCCAGAGCTCGCGCCGTGAAACTGGGTCTACCCCTACCGTGGGTTCATCGAGCAGCAAGAGGCGCGGCGGGCGCACCAAGGTGCAGGCCAGCCCCAGCTTTTGCTTCATACCGCCTGATAGCCTTCCAGCGAGCCTATCGGTAAACGCGCCTAAGCCCGTCATGGTGAGCAATTGTTGGTAGCGGTCGGGGCGTTGAGCAAATGGCACGCCTTGCAAGTCGGCATAGAGCGTTAAATTTTCTTGAACAGTTAAATCTTCATATAAGCCAAAGTGTTGTGGCATGTAGCCTATGCTGGCCTGCACGGTGAGCGGGTCTTTTTGAACATTAACGCCCAAAACCTGAACGCTGCCCGCATCCGGGGTAAGTAACCCGGCCATGAGCCGCATGAGGGTGGTTTTACCCGCGCCATCCGGGCCGATTAGCCCAATCACCGTGCCCATCGGCACGTGCAACGAGACATTGTTGACCGCCTGCGTGGCGTGGGGGGCTTTGCCAAATGATTTATGCAGGCCCTGGATTGCGATGGCATCGGTATCGTTTTCGACCAAATGCGAGGTCATAGGCACTCAGTGGGCGGGGTCGAGCGGGGAGCAGGGGGTTTCGCCCCTCGCAATGGGCTTGGCGCTACGGGCAATCTGCACCGTTACCGGCATGCCGAGGCGCAATTCGTGGTTGGGATTGCAGGCGTATACCCGTGCTTGATAAACCAAATCGGTCCGCACGGTGGGGGTTTCGACCGTTTTAGGGGTGAATTCGGCGGTGGGTGATACATAACCCACCCAGCCGGTAAAGGTTTTGCCCGGGAAACTATCGCTGCTGAGTGTGGCGGGCATCCCCTCGCGCACCCAGCCCAAATCGGGCTCTGAGAGGTACACGCGCGCCCAAATTGGATCGGTTAATGCCAAAGTGATAACGGGCTGTGCGGGCGAGGCCATATCCCCGGGCTCAATAATCCGATTGCGCACAATGCCCACCGAGGGTGATTTAAGCGTGGTGTCATCCAGATTAATTTGAGCCGTTTGCACTTGGGCGCTGGCGGCATCTACGGCGGCTCGAGCCTGGTTAATGTCCTCTACCCGCGCGCCGATAATGGCGAGTTTAAGCGAGGCTTCATCCGCTTTGAGCCTTGCGCTGGCGGCATCGCGTGCGGCTCGTGCGGTATCCCGCTCTTGGGCTGCGGCCATCTTTTGGGTGGCCAGATTAGCAATACGGCGGTAGGTGGATTCTAAATTGGTTAAATCGGCCTGATCCGCTGCCACAAGGGCACGCAGCCGTTCGATGTCTTCGGGGCGCGAGCCATTAATGAGCTTGTCGAGCTGGGCTTGATTGGCCGCCCGTTGCGCAATGGCCGCCGCCAGCGCCGCCGCATAGCGCCGCGCATCCAGAGTGGCGATCACCTCCCCAGGCGCGACCTTATCGCCCACTTGCACCAAAATATGTTCAATGCGCGCGGCATCATTAAACGCAAGGTTGACTTGCCTTAAATCGATATTGCCATACAAGGTTAAGTGGCGTGTCGTCGGGGTTGTGGCGGGCTTGTCCCAAAAAAACCATGCCACAGCCCCGCCTAAAATCAGCACCAATGGCACAATCAGAATACGCACGCGTTTGGGCATAGAGTCTCCGATAAGTTTGAGGCAGTACGGTATTTTGTCTGGTTAATACTTAGTCTGTATAGGGTTATTTTTGATTGAATTACAGGGACGCAGTTCGGCACTGGTGCGGTTAACCTGCGCAGGCTGCTAGAATGCACAGCCTTTACTCTTTTCCGCTAGCGGATACCCATGCTATGACTGCTCTTGATTTTGCTGCTGAAACCCAACGTCGGCGCACCTTTGCGATTATTTCTCACCCCGATGCGGGTAAAACCACGATTACCGAAAAGCTCCTTTTATTCGGCGGTGCCATTCAGATGGCCGGCACGGTTAAGGGGCGAAAATCCACCCGCCATGCCACTTCCGACTGGATGGCGATGGAAAAAGAGCGCGGCATTTCGGTAACAAGCTCGGTGATGCAGTTTCCCTATAAAGACCGCATCATCAATTTGCTCGATACCCCCGGCCATGAAGATTTCTCTGAAGATACTTATCGCGTGCTCACGGCGGTGGATTCGGCGTTGATGGTGATTGATGTGGCCAAAGGCGTTGAGGCGCGCACCATTAAATTGATGGAAGTGTGCCGCCTGCGCGATACGCCGATTATTACGTTTATCAACAAAATGGACCGCGAAGGGAAAGAGCCGCTGGAATTGCTCGATGAAGTGGAATCGGTCTTAAAAATACGCTGCGCGCCCATTGTGTGGCCGATTGGTATGGGCAGCCGCTTTAAGGGTGTGTATCACCTCTATGAAGACCGGGTGATTTTATATGGCCCCTCGCTCCCCACCCGCGCCCAATCGAAAACCGAAGTGCACGGTTTGAATAATCCGGAGTTAGATGAACTTTTGGGCAGCCAGGCCGATGAATTGCGCATGGAAATTGAGCTCGTGCAGGGCGCGGCCGATCGCTTCGATCATGCGGCGTATTTGCGCGGTGAACAATCGCCGGTGTATTTTGGTTCGGCCATGAACAATTTTGGCGTGCAAGAGTTACTCGATGGCTTTGTCGAGTCAGCCCCTAGCCCCCAGCCGCGCCCCAGCACCGCCCGAGATGTGTTGCCCGATGAGGAGAATTTCTCCGGCTTTGTATTCAAAATTCAGGCGAATATGGACCCGCAACACCGCGACCGCATTGCGTTTTTTCGGGTGTGCTCGGGTAAATTTACGCGCGGCATGAAGGCTCGGCATGTGCGCTTGAACCGCGATATAAAAATCCCCGATGCGCTAACGTTTATGTCCTCTGATCGTGAGCGGCTGGAGGAAGCGTACCCCGGCGACATCATCGGTATTCACAACCACGGCACCATCCGTATTGGCGATACCTTTACCGAAGGCGAGCGGCTGGCGTTTACTGGGATTCCGAATTTTGCGCCGGAGCTGTTTCGCCGTGCCCGCCTGCGTGATCCGCTCAAATCCAAGCAGTTGCTCAAAGGCTTAAGCCAGCTGTGCGAAGAGGGCGCCACCCAGCTCTACAAGCCATTAATTAATAATGATTTAATTTTAGGCGCGGTCGGAGTTTTGCAGTTTGAAGTAGTCTCTGAACGGCTCAAAACGGAGTATTCAGTCGATTGCCAGTTCGAGCAGGTGAACGTCACTACCGCACGGTGGATTGAGTGCGATGACCCCAAACGCTTAGAAGAATTCAAAGCCAAAAACGAGCTCAACCTCGCGCTCGATCACGCGGGCGATTTGGTTTACGTGGCGCCCACGCGGGTCAACCTGCAAATGGCGCAAGAGCGCTGGAAAGATGTGCGGTTTTTATCCACCCGCGAGCATGGCGATTACACAAGCCTCGTGGAATAACGCCCGGGTTATTTGCTTGAACCCGGGGTTATTTGCTTGAAGGCGCATCGGGCGGAATGCTGGCAACAAGCTTGGCAAAATCTTTAGGGGCAATGTACTGGAACAAATCGCGGCCTTCTTTGTTCACGATAATTAGCAGACCCTTGGTGGGATACAACCAATACGCACTCGCCTCATTCGCATGCCGTATCGATTCGGGTTTGCCAAAGCGTCGCTCAATTAGGCTTTCAGCGTAATCTGCCGAAGGCTTGTAGGTAATCGATTCAATGGGGAAATTTTGGGCGGTGCGAATTTGCTCATCGCTCATGGGATATTTCCAGGCACCGCTCGGGGTTGGGTCAGGCTTGGCGTGGTCTGTACTAATCCAGCTATCGAGTAATTTTTCGTCCACGCTGGCCACAATCGCCACATTAGCCGATAGCGCCCCCACATCGGTCGGGCCAAAATAAGCCTCTAGAGAGGTTTTTTTATCCGGATCTTTGAAAATCGCTAAATCAGCCTTTTGGTTATAAAGCCGTTTGAAATCCAGCAACGAATCCACGCCCAAGTGCGCGCCAAACACCGCGCTGGTACCATCGGGGAATAGCGTAATATCCCACGGTAAAAACGGGTGATCGGGCGCTTTGCTGGTGCACGCAGCAAGAATAAGCGCGATAAAAGCGCCGAAACCGAATTGGCGCAGGGCGCGAAGGGAAGGACGGGTTAGCTTTTGCAACATTGACGTGATCTCGAATACGGCATAAGAATGTGGCTGCAATGTAGCAGATGCGGGGCGCAAGCGGGGTGTCTTCTCGCGAAAGCATCCATGGGCATGGGTATAAAATTGTGTGCCAATAGCGTGTTTTTAATCAGCTTTTAGGCGGTGCCTATAATTAAATCATGAGGTTAATTATGATTAATAAAAATAATAAAATGGCTTTACTGCTATCGCTCGGCTTGATGGGCATCCTTACCGCCGCGCCCGCAATGGCCGCCGATAATGCCTTCCCACTGCGCGCGCAGTATGAAACGGTAGGCGTAAAACCCATTTCCACCGAAGAATTAGCCGCGAATTTCGCCCATAGCGTCGTGATTGATGTGCGCTCAGCCTATGAATTTCAAACCCTGCATATCGAAGGCGCGCAATCGGTGCCACTTTCTGATGCCGATTTTGAGCAAAAAATTAGGGCGCTAAGTGATAAAACTAATAAAACCCTCGTCTTTTATTGCAATGGTACAACCTGCGCTAAATCTTATGATGCGGCGGCTCGTGCGTTAAAGGCGGGCGTGAAATCGGTTTGGGTTTACGATGCGGGCATTTTGGCTTGGGCGCAAGCGAACCCCACAAAAACGGATTTAATGGGCAAGCGCATGGTGTCAGCGAGCCAATTGATCGATAAAGCTAATTTTGAAGCGCATCTGCTCAGCCCGCGCGATTTTTATGAACAGGTCTTGGCTGATCCCAATGCGATTGTGCTCGATATCCGGGATGCCGCCCAGCGTGCGGGCGTTTCGCTGTTTCAAATGCGCGATATTCATGTGCCGCTTGATAATACCCGTTTGGCCGATTGGGTTAAAAAGGCCAACGCCGAACATAAGGCGATTTACTTTATTGATGAAACCGGCCATCAAGTGCAATGGCTACAGTATTTCTTGCAAGAGGCGGGCACGACCCAATATTGGTTTATGCGCGGCGGAGCGAAGGCATTTTTTGCAACTATTTAGTGGGGCTTACTGCCCGTTTAGCTATTTGAAATATAAATGCCTAAATTCTTTTATTTATTCCGCTAGAATCCCTAGCAGCCCGTCGGACTTAACGCAGTTCTGCGACAAAAAAGCCAGATTTGGCTCTATTTCCCCTGATTTTTCGTTCAATGGAACAACCATTCGCCTCAAAATCGTGAATGAGCCCTCAAACTGGACTTTTTTTCGTGACGAATGGTCAAGTCCGACAGGCTGCTAGGTTCAACTCATTGCTGGAGATTTTTATGCCTCTGTTCACTCAATTCCGCGCGCTCAGTGCTGCCCTCTTGGTGGCGCTCAGTGCATTCAATGCCTCTTCCGGTTGGGCCGAAACACGACCGGCGCCAGCAACAGCCCCCGCCCCCCTAGCGCAGGGCAGCCCCTTTCCGGCTTTGTCGCTTACCGATCAGCACGATAAGCCCGTCACCTTGCCCGGCACCGTGCATGCTATCGTGTATGCCAACGCAAAAGCGGTGGACGAATGGGTTAACCCCGTGTTGACGGACATGGGTTCTGCAAATTTAAGCGCGAAACACATCATTTATTTATCCGATATTTCCCGCATGCCCTGGATGGTGAGCAAAATGATTGCCCTGCCGCAAATGCGTGAGCGCAATTATTCAGCCGCCTTGATTCGCAATGATGAAGAAAAAGCCCTTGCCAGCCTGCCAACACCCGCCAAAGATTGCGCCGATGTATTTAAGTTGAACGCGGGCGTTGTTGCATCTATCCAATCGGTTTGTTCGCCCGCAGCGCTTAAATCCGAGCTTGACGCGATGCCAGGTGTGGCCGCGCCATAATTTGCTTTTGACCACGGGGTTGGCTTGTTAACACGAAATCGGGAACCGGTTTTTATCCTCTCTCACGTCCACTCAAGAAGGGGCATTGCAAGATTTGCCCCCAGCTTTTTAGTTATTGATCCGGCCAGCAAATAGTATCCAGCGGCATATTTCACGCGCGGGTCTTGGAAATATGTTTTGACTCGTTCAGGCGAAGCTTCCAGTGTCTGCATGTATTCGGTGGTAGCGGCCTTCAGTTTGGCTTTGGTGCGCACGGGGACTTGAATCGCCCCGGGATATGAGGAGGCTTCAACTCTTGAGAGAATGAAGCCATGAAAACAAAGACAACAAACAAATATTCCCCTGAAGTTTGGGTGCGAGCGGTTCGTCTGGTACAAGAGCATCGGGGTGAATATCCCTCGCTTTGGGCGACCATCGAGTCAATCGCTCCGAAGATTGGCTGTTCGTCTGCGACGCTGAGCGAGTGGGTCAAGCGGGTCGAAGTGGACACGGGTCGACGTGATGGTGTTAGCACCCAGGAGCGTGAGCGGATCAAGGCACTGGAACGCGAAAACAAGGAACTGCGTCAGGCCAACGAGATTCTGCGTTTGGCCAGCTACTACCGGCGCCACGCCAGTCAGTCCGAGATCGCGGCATGACTTAAACCCAATGGCCTCCTCGAAACACGGGGCGATTCAACCTGTCTGACAGCGAACGAGACTACGTGTGGGACGACACCGCACCAATCGCCCAGATCGACGGTCAGAGTCAGAAAATCAGTAGCGGCATCTGGCACTGGCTGAACGATGCACCGGGAATAAAACAAAATCTTGGCAAAACCCAACCGGAACAAATCAGCACCCTGCACATCGACGGGATGGGCACCAATGCCCAGCAACTGGTTGTCTGGCGTGCTGCATCCGGTTGCAGATATAAAACGACACCCATTGGCAAAAATACAACGATGCAAAGGCCGGAAAAACACGCAAAACACCACCCGCATAGGTTATGCACGACTGGCCTGCCAAATCAAACCGGTTAATTATCAAAAATAGCGCCAGATTAACCTTATGAAATCGGCGTAGAAATCACGACTTTACCGCAGTATTAATATTAATAAATTATCATTTTCTAATATATAACCGGCCCTTTAATTAATATTTTCTTCCCCGCCCTTAAATTTCTTGGATTTGCACCTGTCGCATTTCTGTTACATTTCCCTCGCTCATTGCACTCTCTGCACAAATTCTTGGGTTATCAGGGATATTCCCGAGAAGTCAGGGAAGAAACAAAATGTGGCTTTGCGGCTATTTAAACTATCCGCAGACTGCGAACAACAATCGACAGGAGAAAGGATCAACATGGTTTTCAAACGCTCACTTATTGCTGCATCGGTTGCCGCTACGTTATTCACCGCCGGCGCAGCGCACGCAACGAATGGTTATTTCTCGCATGGTTTCGGTGTGAAAAGCATCGGTATGGGTGGCGGTGGTGTCGCGCTGCCAAACGATAGCGCCATGATTATGGCAACGAACCCCGCCGGCATCACCGAAACTGGTACACAGATTAACTTTGATGTGTCTTGGTTCCATCCTGTGCGCGGCTACGATCAAACCGGCGTTCCCGCCTCTGCCGACAGCGGCAGCAAAAACTTCTATATCCCTGAGTTTTCAACTAGTTATGCAATCAACGATGCAAACTCAGTAGGCATAGCGGTTTACGGTAACGGCGGATTGAATACAGATTATGCACCCAATGCAACCTCACTGGCGACAGGACAAGCCGCCGGCGCATTTGCAACTGCCCCCGGCACAGGTGGTGAAGGTGGCGTTAACCTCAAGCAGATGTTCATCGCTCCAACTTATGCGCACAAGTTCATGGATGGGAAACTCTCTGTAGGTGCCTCTTTATTGTTCGCCCGCCAAACTATTCAAGTTAAAGGCCTTAACGGTTTTGGAGGCTTCTCAACTGACCCCACTCGTTTAACGAGCAACAACGTTGATAGCTCAACCGGTTGGGGCGGAAAAATTGGTATTTTATACCACGCAACAGACGCACTTGCGCTGGGCGGTAGCTATCAAACCAAAATGGCTATGAGCCGTTTTAGCGATTACTCTGGCTTGTTCTCTGATGGTGGCAAGTTTGATATTCCCGCAACATGGACAGTTGGCGCTGCGTTCCGGGTTGCACCCGCATGGACCTTAACCGCTGATTATCAACGGATCAACTACGCGAATGTAGCCGCCATCGGCAACCCTTCAACCGCTTACTTACTCGGCAACGGTATGCCCGGCAATGGTTGTGCCGGTGGTGATACAACTAAGTGCCTCGGCGGCTCTAATGGCGCCGGCTTTGGCTGGAGCAATGTGAGCGTGATTAAACTTGGCGCTCAGTGGCAGTTCAGCCCTGCCCTGCAATTGCGTGCGGGTTTCAATCATGGCACCAACCCAGTTGGCTCCCAAGATGTGGTATTTAACGCATTGGCTCCGGGTGTGATGAAAAATCATTTCACTGCCGGTTTCACGTACGCAATCGACAAACATCAAGAAATCAGCGGTGCGTTCATGTATGCGCCCAGAGTAACTGTCACTGGAGCCAACCCAATTCCAGCCGCGCTCACATATCAGGGTGCGCTGATGAGCGGCGCAACCCAAGCACAAGCTGCTGCTGCTGCTGGTGCTGTGCCCGCCACAACAACATCAATCAGCATGAAGCAATACGAAGCCACTGTAGGCTACGCGTATAAGTTCTAATCGAACCCTGTTCGAAAGTTGCTGATATTAACCGCCCTTCGGGGCGGTTTTTTTGCCTGCATGTTTTGCGCCCGCCTAAGAAACACGCATAAAAAACCCCTGAAGACCGTAAGCATCCAGCCGTCCCACCTACCGAGGGTATTGGCATCAGGTTATGCTTTAGGTGCGCTTGATCTTTGTATCAGTTTTTAATCGGTGGCTTGAGTGGCAGGAGTTCATCAATGCGGCTACTGGGCCAGGTGGCCGGTTTGGGCATAGCGGCTCAAGGCCGGCCAGCGCTTTAAGGTGTAA